>Ga0123353_10000920_pt1 | contig 35880 bp, 33 predicted proteins | sample TergutLab28metaG_3_FD_92763 | JGI IMG/M metagenome (GOLD analysis project Ga0123353, IMG submission 92763) | Labiotermes labralis P3 segment gut microbial communities from Petit-Saut dam, French Guiana - Lab288 P3 | ecosystem: Host-associated > Arthropoda: Insects > Digestive system > Gut ... | reverse complement strand
GTGTGGAGCAGGCTCGATAGCATCGAGCCAAAAGTTAACAGCTTTCTCTAGGGTTTACAACCACTTAAAGAAAGCGATTAAAGAAAATGAAAATGCCGCTCAGCGCTAACTGAACGGCATTAGCCCCAGACACTGTTTTGAGGTTCGCTTCGCTCACCACCAACTACGGGCTGTTGCCTCGATCCGCCCGTCATTGCGAACGCAACGAAGATCCAGTTTCGCGCCATCTCGAACCAAACTCCCTCTGATTCCCATGCGGAAATGGCGACAAAAAAACGGCGCGGCCACCGTTGACGATGCCGCGCCGTCCGAGCGCTTCGCAAGCTACGCCGCTTACTGCTTTTCCATTGTCACATCATACATTATGGCTTGCTGGCCAAATTGGATAATTGGTCTCGTGTTTACATTGATAATAACCCAACCCGCATCGACCATGTCCATGTACCGTTGCTGACCATATTTTGTGCAATCAAAGCTTAGAATCCCGGCCTTTCTCGCATCTCCCGGGTTTCCGTCTAATTGCCTGCCCCCGCAGAACTCCTTGGTTCCTTTCGGAGCGTTTCTCATTCGCTCCTTAATATTTGCAATTGCCTGTTCTCTTGCTTTTAGCTCCGCTATGATTTTTTTCTCAACATCAGGCCACCGGGCATAGTAATCATCAATTTTCTCCGTATAATAATTGTAGTCCTTGCCGCTCAAAATTTGGATGCGATCTTCGGCGCCCAAATTACCTAAAGGGGCTGCCCCGCGCGTTTTGATATCAAAGGACGGGTCTCGTTTAGGAGCGCCATGGATTTCGTTTAAATCTGCGATTTTCATTCCCCCATTACGTTCGCTTCGGCAAATCTTATCCCTGTTGCACCATAAAGCAGAAAAGCCAGCACGTTTAAATGTCTTTTTTCTTCCATCTTTTAGCGCAAACGTAACATACTCGCCATACCTATCTCTAGTTCCGGTTATTGATGCCAGATCAAGCGCATTAAAATATTCTTCTCCTGTTGAATATACAGCGGCTTCATCTTTTGACTCGTTTATGAATATACTATATCTAGCTCGGACAGCAACGCGGTTATCCTCATAAATATTCAAGGTGGAAAGCCTTTTTTCTTTTAATTGTTCCGGCGTCAACTTTGGTGCGTTAGAAGCACATCCGGTAAGCATGAGAATGGCAGCAAGCCAGTACATATGATTTTTCATACAAAATCCTTTTGAAAAGTTCAATCTGGCAAGCACTTCCCGGTAAAGCAGAGACTTCAGACTGTGTGTGCGCCGCTCAAAGCGGCAATTCCGGTGCCGTCAACTCGGCATAAATTCTTCAATTATAGCGAATTTATCGAATTCACGCAATTACGCCAATTGCAAATTGGACATGTATTGACCTGCCGTCACCCAATTACGATGCGTCACATCAGAGCAGTCGCATGAATACTGGTGCCCTTGTTCCCGCCCGCCGCCTACAGCAGCTTGCCGGGATTCATCAGGCCGCGCGGGTCGAGGGCCTGTTTGATGGCGCGCATCAGGGCCATTTCCTCGGCGCTTTTGTAGCGCAGGATTTCTTCGCGCTTGAGTTGGCCCAGGCCGTGTTCGGCGGAAATGGTGCCGGCCAGAGCGTGCGCGATGTCGTGCACGCGCCGGTGCACCTCCGGCTGGCGGGCGATGAAGGCGGCGTTGTCGGCGCTGTGCGACAGGTTGTAGTGCAGGTTGCCGTCGCCGACATGGCCGAAGGCGACGATGCGCACGCCGGGGAAGGCCGCCGTCAGGGCGGCGTCGGCTTGTGTCAGGAAGTCGGGGATGGCGGAGAGCGGCACGGCGATGTCATGCTTGATGCTCAGGCCCTCGATTTTTTGCGCTTCCGAAATGTTTTCGCGCAGCGCCCACAATTGCCGCGCCTGGCTTTCCGAGCGGGCGAGCACGCCGTCGGCGATGATGCCTGCGCCGAGGCAGGCGGCGAGCCACGCCTCGACCGCCACCGGGGCGGCGCCGGAAAACTCGGCCAGCACGTACCACGGACTGGCCGCGCCGGGCCGGCGGCTGCCGGGAATGTGTTGCAGCACCAGCGCAAGGGCGGTTTCGGAGATCAGCTCGAAGGCGGTCAATTGCGCGTCGAAATGTTCCTTGGCCCGACGCAGCAGGTCGACGGCCACGGCCGGCGTCGCCACGTTGAGCCAGCAGGCGGTTTGCGTCGGCGGCAGGGCAAAGAGCTTGAGCACCGCCGCCGTGATGACGCCAAGCGTGCCTTCGGCGCCGATGAAGAGCTGCTTGAGGTCGTAGCCGGTATTGTCCTTGCGCAGACCGCGCAGGCCGTTCCAGAGCGTGCCGTCGGCCAGAACCACTTCGAGGCCGAGGGTCAGTTCGCGGGCATTGCCGTAGCGCAGCACCTGCACGCCGCCGGCATTGGTGGAGAGATTGCCGCCAATCTGGCAACTGCCTTCTGCGGCGAGCGCCAGCGGGAACAGCCGCCCGGCGGCGCGGGCCGCTTCCTGCACGGCGGCAAGGGTGCAGCCGGCTTCGACGGTGATGGTGTCATTGACCGGATCGACGGCGAGGATGCGGTTAAGGCGGCCAAGGGCAAGCACGACGGCGCTGCCGGATGCGTCCGGCGTCGCCGCGCCGCACAGGCTGGTATTGCCGCCCTGCGGCACCAACGGCGCGCAAACGGCGGCGCAGGCGGCAACGACGGCGGCGACCTCGGCCCGCGTGCCGGGGCGAACGACGCAGCGGGCGGCGCCCCGGTAACGCCCCCGCCAGTCGGTCAGCCACGGCTGCATGGCGGCCGGCTCGGCAATGACCTGGTCAGCGCCGACGATGGCGGCCAGTTGGCCGATCAGGCGATCAGGCATGGGTGTCCTTGAAGCCCCTCCCCCCTCGCGGGGGTGAGGGGTTGGGGAGAGGGGGAGGTGCAGATGGGAGCGAGTGGCGGGTTTGGCAAGGCCCGTAAACCCGTAGTCCTCTGTCGGGAGGAGTTTGAACCTCTTGCCACCTCCCCCTCTCCCCCGGCCCCTCCCCCGCGAGGGGGGAGGGGAGCCGGAGAATTTTTCGCCCTGAACCATTCATGCGTTTACCCTGCCCTGCCCGACCGGCTCGGCGTAGAGATCGTGATGATCGGCGTCGACGACGCGGACTTGCAGGAAATCGCCGGGCGCTGCGGCGAAATGGCCGTCGAGATAGACGAGGCCGTCGATTTCCGGGGCGTCGGCTTGGGAACGGGCGATCGTGCCTTCTTCGTCAACCTCGTCGACCAGCACTTCAATCACGCTGTCGATTTTGGCCGCCAGCTTGTCGGCGGAAATGTCCTCCTGCACCTGCATCAGCCAGCGTCGGCGATCCTCGCGCACCGTTTCCGGCGGCAGGCCGGGCAGGTCGTTGGCCCGCGCGCCATCGACCGGCGAGTAGGCAAAGGCGCCGACGCGGTCAAGCCGGGCTTCTTCGAGAAACTGGATCAACTGCTCGAAATCGGCATCCGTCTCGCCGGGGAAGCCGGTGATGAAGGTCGAGCGGATGACGATTTCCGGGCAAATCTCGCGCCATTTGGCGATGCGTTCCAGCATGTTTTCGGCCGAGGCCGGGCGCTTCATGGCCTGGAGTATGCGCGGGCTGGCGTGCTGAAAGGGCACATCCAGATAGGGCAGGATTTTGCCCTCGGCCATCAGCGGAATGACGTCGTCGACCGAAGGGTAAGGATAGACGTAGTGCAGCCGGACCCAGATGCCGAAGCTGGAAAGCGCCTCGCACAATTCCTTGAGCCGCGTCTTGACCGGGCGGCCGCCCCAGAAGTGCGTGCGGTACTTGAGATCGACGCCGTAGGCGCTGGTGTCCTGGGCGATGACGAGAATTTCCCTGACCCCGGCGCGCGCCAGATTTTCGGCTTCGGCCAGCACGTCGCCGACCGGGCGCGAAACGAGCGGGCCGCGCAACGCGGGAATGATGCAAAAGGTGCAGCCGTGGTTACAGCCTTCGGAAATTTTCAGATAGGCGAAATGCGTCGGCGTCAGGCGGATGCCCTGCGCCGGCACGAGGTCGGCATAGGGGTCGTGCGGCTTGGGCAGATGCCGATGCACATGCCCCATCACCTCTTCCAGCGCATGCGGGCCGGTCACGGCCAGCACCGAGGGATGGGCAGTACGCACGGTGTCGCCCTTGGCGCCGAGGCAGCCGGTAACGATGACCTTGCCGTTTTCGGCCAATGCCTCGCCGATGGCGTCGAGCGATTCCTCGACGGCGGCTTCGATGAAGCCGCAGGTATTGACGATAACCAGATCGGATTCTTCGTGGCTCGGCGAAATCTCGTAACCCTCGGCCCGCAGCCGGGTCAGGATCAGCTCGGCATCGCTCCCAGCTTTGGGGCAACCCAGTGAAACGAAGCCGACTGTCGGCGTCTTGCTGATAAAAGTCATGGGGATGAAACCTTGTCCGGCCCAGCCGGTAAAATTTGGCATTTTACGACCGAACGGGCCGGTCAACAGAACCAGACGCCCTGACGCGGCCATAAGAGCGCACAAAATGTTGGGATTGAAGCCTATACTCGAAGGACTTATACGGAATTCGCCATGAAACATCCCTATCCGAACTCCCGCTTCCCGGCCGAAAATTATCTCAACCGCGAACTCGGCCTGCTCGCTTTCAACCGGCGCGTTCTCGCCCAGGCTCAGGACAGGCGGATGCCCCTGCTGGAGCGCCTGCGTTTTTTGTGCATCGTTTCAAGCAATCTCGACGAATTTTTTGAAATCCGCATGGCCGGCCTCAAGGAGCAGGTGCGGGCCAATACGGCGATCGTCACCAGCGACGGCAAGACGCCGCAGGAAGCCTTTCGCCTGGTATCGGCCGAGGCCCGCGCCATCGTCGCCGAGCAGTACCAGCATCTCAACGATATCATCCTGCCGGCGCTCGAAGAGCACAACATCCACTTCCTGCGCCGCTCGGACTGGACCGAGGCGCAGCGCGAATGGATCCGCGACTATTTCCTGCACGAAACGGTGCCGGTGCTGACGCCCATCGGCCTCGATCACTCGCACCCCTTCCCCAAGGTGCTCAACAAGAGCCTCAATTTCGCCATCGAACTCGAAGGCAAGGATGCCTTCGGCCGCAATTCCAATGCCGCCATCGTCCAGGCGCCGCGCGTGCTGCCGCGCGTCATCCGCCTGCCCGAGGAACTGGCCGGCGTCGAATACGGTTTCGTCTTTCTCTCCTCGGTGCTGCACGAATTCGTCGGCGAGATGTTCACCGGCATGAATGTGCTGGGCTGCTACCAGTTCCGCGTCACCCGCAATTCCGACCTGTTCGTCGACGAGGAAGAAGTCACCAACCTGCGCACCAAACTGCAAGGCGAATTGCCGCACCGCCACTTCGGCGACGCCGTGCGCCTCGAAGTAGCCGACAACTGCTCGCCGGCAATGACCGATTTTCTGCTCGCCCAGTTCGGCCTCAAGGAAGCCGATCTTTACCGCGTCAACGGCCCGGTCAACCTGGTTCGCCTGATGCAGGTGCCAGACTGGGTGGATCGTCCGGAGATGAAATTCGCCCCCTTCACCCCGGGTCTACCCAAAGCGGCTGGCAAGGGCGCCAACATTTTCGACAGCATCCGCCGCTCCGACCTGCTGCTGCACCATCCCTACCAGTCCTTCGCCCCGGTCATCGAACTGCTCAATCAGGCCGCCGCCGACCCGCAAGTGGTGGCGATCAAGATGACGGTTTACCGCACCGGCACCGACTCGGTGCTAATGCAGTCGCTGATAAGCGCCGCCCGCAACGGCAAGGAAGTCACCGTCGTCGTCGAACTCATGGCGCGCTTCGACGAAGAAGCCAATATCAGCTGGGCGACCAAGCTCGAAGAAGTCGGCGCCCACGTCGTTTATGGCGTGGTCGGCTACAAGACGCACGCCAAGGCGCTCCTCATCGTCCGCCGCGAGGACGGCGCCCTCAAACGCTACGCCCACCTCGGCACCGGCAACTACCACCCGCGCACCGCCCGCCTGTACACCGATTTCGGCCTGATGACGGCCAACGATGAAATCACCCAGGACGTCAGCGAAGTCTTCAAGCAACTCACCGGCCTGGGCAAGGCGCTCTCCCTGAAACACCTGTGGCAGGCGCCCTTCACCCTGCAACCGAACGTCATCAAGGCGATCCAAGCCGAAGCCGAAGCAGCCCGCAACGGCGGTAAAGCCATCATCGTCGCCAAGATGAACTCGCTGCTCGAACCGGAAGTCATCGACGCCCTCTACAGCGCCTCCCAGGCCGGCGTCCAGATCGACCTCATCGTCCGCGGCGTCTGCGCCCTGCGCCCCGGCGTTGAAGGACTGTCGGAAAACATCCGGGTGCGCTCCATCATTGGCCGCTTCCTCGAACACCACCGCATCTTCTACTTCTTTGCCGGCGGCGAGGAAAAGGTCTACCTCTCCTCCGCCGACTGGATGGAACGCAATTTCTTCAAGCGCATCGAACTGGCCTTCCCCATCCTCGACCCCAAGCTGAAAAAGCGCGTCATCAGCGAAGGACTCAAGTTCTATCTGGCCGACAACCAGCAAAGCTGGGACATGAACAGCGAAGGCGCCTACCAGCGCCGCCGCCGCTCCCGCAACAAGCCGCACAACGCCCAGGGCGAATTGATGCTGATGCTCGGCGGCTGAAAGCCCGCAGGATGGCTTGAGCGCAAGCACGGCAGGCTGTGATGAAGCGCAGCGTAATCCCGGCAACTTGCCTGCAATGCTGGGTTTCGCTTCGCTCTACCCATTAGCCTACGGCCCTGTGGCCCCGGGTTTTCAAAAACAATGAAGGAAGAATGAATGGCCCAAGCGCAAGATGTCGAGGCCGTGACACAGGCAGCCGAGCAAGGGGATGCCAAAGCCCAAAACGACCTTGGCCTGATGTACCTCGAAGGTTGCGGTGTGACGCAAGACGAAACCAAGGCCGCGAACTGGTTTCGCAAGGCGGCGAAACAGGGATATGTTGACGCCCAATACAAGCTTGGATGGATGTATGAGTGGGGTCAATGCGTCCCTCTGGATGACGCCGAAGCGGTGAAGTGGTACCACAAGGCAGCGGAGCAGGGAGATGCGATAGCCCAATACAAACTTGGATGGATGTACAACGTCGGTAAAGGCGTCCCCATGGATGACGCCGAAGCGGTGAAGTGGTATCGCAAGGCAGCCGAACAGGGCCATGCGGATGCCCAAGACTGGCTTGGATTCTGCTACGAAGAAGGTTTTCGTGTGACGCAGGATCATGCCGAGGCCGCGACTTGGTACCGTAGGGCAGCGGAGTCATATCGCAAGGCAGCGGAACAGGGCGATGCGCATGCCCAACACTGCCTTGGACGCGCGTACGAAAAAGGTTGTGGTGTGACGCAGGATCATGCCGAGGCCGCGACCTGGTACCGTAGGGCAGTGGAGTCATATCGCAAGGCAGCGGAACAGGGCGATGCGCATGCCCAATACTGCCTTGGACGCGCGTACGAAAAAGGTCGGGGTGTGACGCAAGACCATACCGAGGCTGCGGCTTGGTACTGTAAGGCAGCGGAGTTGTATCGCAAGGCAGCGGAACCAAGGGATACGTATGCTGTGTTCCAGTTTAATGGTCGGGCCTTTCGGTATCGCAAAACAGCGGAACCAGGGGATGCGTATGCCCAATTTCTCCTTGGATACATGTATGAAACAGGCCGGGGCGTGTCCAAGGATGATGCCGAAGCGGCAATATGGTACAAAAAAGCGAAAAAATATGGCGAGAAACGCCCTCTAATTGCGCCTGCCACGCGGCCACACTGAATTGCTTGACACCGTCAGGTTGGTTATTCCGTTTTCAGATCAAGAACGATGTAACCGGGCACCCCCTGTTTTTCGCTACTTTCCAGCTTTTTAAGACGGTGATTAAGTGGTGACTGGATCAATCCCAAATGCATCAAATTTTTCCAAATAACTATCTGCATTGATATATTCGCCAACAGTCAGGACGCCGTCCTCTTTTGTTTTGTGCTGTGGTTTGAAATTCAGGGACAGATGGTAGCTGTCGCTATTAGGATATTTGCCGCTGAAATAGTATTTCAGCCCATCTGCTACGACCTTGGCAGGGAATACATAGACATCAGGATGTCCTTCTTTCTTTGCCAAATTCACACAGCAAATGAACCGTTTTTCAATGGGCGGCATTGTTTCATTTTCTGGAGTTGCATACTTCTTTTGAAGAACCCATCGTTTTGAGTGTTGAGCAGAGGACTTAACCTCAAGAAAGGCAAAATTGCCTTTTTTATCAAAAACAAGAATGTCGTAGCCGATAGCTGTGCCCCATTGAAGAGTGACCATGTAGCCTCGGTGTGTGAGTCTTGAAGCAACCAAGAACTCTCCTGCAAGCCGGTTCAGGTTCTTCTTCTCACTAGAGACTTTGGCTTTTTCCTTGGCCATTGTGACAACCCCGCTGTATGCAATTTGGGAATTTTACCGCAAACTTCCCTACCTTACCTTGGAACACATAGTGGTAGCAGGCTAGGGCGGATAAGGCCGCAGGCCGCCATCCGCCGGTTGTATCCTCCGATGCCAAGCGGCGCAAATTGAAAAAGTGAGTGTTATCAACGGCGCGGCATCGGCAACGGTGACCGCGCTGTTTTTTTCGGCGGACGGGCGACCAGGTCAAATTGCCGGGATTGCGCTGCATCCCACCGGCGCCGGCTACAGGGGGACGAACGCTGAATGGCCGTGCTGGCTGAGCAGGCGCACAGCGGTTTGATCGAAGGAGGCGAACGCAGCCGCGCCATTGGGCGACATCTTGCGGCCAACATAGGCCGCTACGCCATCCGCGAAATCGCCGCCGGCTTTCAGGAGATCAAGGCCCGCGTTCACCTCATCGTCGGCGAGTACGATTTTATCGCTCTGGGTCATGGCGTTGATTTGCTCGGCGATTTCTTGTCGATCAACTTTGTACGCTGATCGTAAAACCCATACCGTTTCACACAAAACGACCGTGGGGATAGTAATGCTGTCGGCTTCATCAAATAATCCAAGCGCCGACTTGTATTGCTCGTCATCATCGGCAAGGATGAATCGAAGCAGGATATTGGTATCAATGACGACGTTCACTTCATCCCTCGCATTCCATGCTCAACATAGCCGTCTGCGATGGCTTGATTTATTTGCTCAATCGTCATCTTGACATCGGTTTTCCCCTTCAATGCACCGGCCAAATCCATGACGCTCCGGTGTTTTTTGCTGGCGTTGATATTGATGCTGCCATCGGGGAGTTTTTTGATGGCTATTTTTTCGCCCGCTTTCACGCCCAAATGCTCCAGAAGCGATTTGTTGAAAGTGAATTGGTTTTTGGCCGTCAAAGTCATTTCAATCATGGAGCCTCCTTACGCTTGGTAAGTTGGATGGATCCATTTATCGTAGCATGGATCGGGACAAGCGCAACCCGGGCGCAACCCGGTTTGCCGCCGGCTGCCGCTATCCGCCGCTCACGCCCGGCGCACGCCGACCACGCCATCGACCTCGTGGATCTGCGTCAAGGTGCGTTGCAGGTGTTGCAGGTTGGTGATCTCGATGGTGAAGCTCATGCGCGCCTTGCCTTGTTTGGACTGGGTATTGACGCCGGTGACGTTGAGTTTTTCGCGGGTGAAGATTTCCGAGATGTCGCGCAGCAGGCCCTGGCGGTCGTGCGCCTCGACAATGATGTCGGCGGCGAAGACGCCGCTGGTCTGGGCGCCCCAGCCGGTTTCGATGACCCGCTCGGGATGCTTGGCGGCCAGGCTGGCGAAGTTGGAGCAATCGGCGCGATGCACGGAAATGCCCTTGCCGCGGGTGACGAAGCCGCAAATTTCGTCCGGCGGCGCCGGTTTGCAGCAGCGTGCGAGTTGGGTCAGGAGTTTGTCCACGCCGACGATCAGGATGCCCTGGTTGCCCTTGGCCGGTTTGCTTGGCCGGGTCACGACCTCATCGGGCGGTGGCGCTTCGCCGGGCTGGCCGCCCCGCGCCACGGCCTGGAATTGCCGCTGGCTGAGGTCGCCCCGGGCGGCGGCGATGTACAGGTCGTCGGCGTGCGCGAAACCGAGTTTGTGAGCCAGTTCGTCGATATTGGCGGCGGTCTGGCCGGCGCGCTGCAATTCCTTGGCGATCAGCGCGCGCCCTTCGCTCAGCGTTTCTTCCAGGGCCTGATTGGAGAACCAGGCGCGCACCTTGGTTCGGGCGCTCTTGGTATGGATGTAGCCGAGCGAGGCATTGAGCCAGTCGCGCGACGGGCCGCCTTCCCGGGCGGCGACGATTTCGACCCGCTGCCCGGTTTGCAGCGGCGTGTTGAGCGGCACCAGTTGGCCGCCGACCTTGGCGCCGCGGCAGCGGTGGCCGAGATCGCTATGCACGCGGTAGGCGAAGTCGATGGGCGTCGCCCCCTGCGGCAGATCGACCACCTTGCCTTGCGGCGTGATGACGTAAATGGCTTCGTCCAGCGCCGCCTGCTTGTAGTGGTCGATCCAGTCCGTGCTGTCGGTGACTTCGTCCTTCCAGGTCAGCAGCAGGCGCAGCCAGGCGATTTTCTCGTCGTAATCGTCCGCCTGCGCGCGCTTGGCGCCTTCCTTGTAGCGCCAGTGGGCGGCGACGCCGAGTTCGGCGTGGCGATGCATGTCCCGGGTGCGGATCTGGATTTCCAGGCTGCGCCCGTCGGGGCAGCGCACGGCGGTATGCAGCGAGCGGTAGTTGTTGCCCTTGGGATTGGCGATGTAGTCGTCGAATTCGCTCGGGATCGGGTGCCACAGGTCGTGCACGATGCCGAGCGCGGTGTAGCACTCCGCGACGTCATCGACAATGATGCGCAGGGCGCGCACGTCGTGGACTTCGGCAAATTCCACGCCTTTTTTGCGCATCTTGTTCCAGATGCTGTAAATGTGTTTCGGTCGGCCATAGACCTCGGGATTGTCGATGCCGACCGCCGCCAGTTCCCGCCGCACCCTGTCCACCGCTTCGACGATGAACTGCTCGCGCTCGCTGCGCTTCTCGTCGAGCATGTTGGCGATCTTGCGATAGATGTCGGGATGCAGGAAACGGAAAGACAAATCCTCCAGTTCCCATTTCAATTCCCAGACCCCGAGCCGGTTGGCCAGCGGCGAGTAGAGTTCCAGCGTCTCGCGCGCCACCGGCACGCGCAATTCATTCGGCTGCGCCGCATAGTGGCGCAGCGTCTGCATCCGGCTGGCCAGACGCAGCAGCACCACGCGGATGTCCTCGACCATGGACAGCAACATCTTGCGCAGCACTTCGACCTGCGCCTTCATTTCCGCTGCATTGCCCGCGCCGGCCTCGATGCTGCCGGCGACGAAGCCCCGGGTGATCGGCCGCAGCCCGTTCAGCCGGGATATGCCGCCGACCAGTTGCGCCGTCGGCTTGCCGAATTGCGCCTCGATGTCGGCAAGGCCGTGCTCTTCCAGCGTTGGAATAGCGAACAGCACCGCCGCCATGCGCGACTCGACATCCAGTTTCAGGCCAGCGATGACCAGCGCCATGCCCAAGGCGTGCGACCAGATGCGCTCGCCGCTACTCAACGTACTCTCACCGTAACGCTCCCAGGCGTATTCGACGGCGCGCGTCAGCGTCGCCGCGTCCGGCGCCGGCAAAGCGGCCGCCAGGGTGGCGAGAAAGCCTGCGAAATCAGCCTGCGCGGCAACGGAATGAACGACAGAAACCATGACCCGATTATCCTGATATGCGCGCCTCGGCGGCGGCAAGCCACCCCGGCAAGGCCGCGCCGCTCAATCGAAGCCCTTGTCGTTCGGCGCCGCGAATAACGCCCGCATGTCGTCGGAAAGCGGCATTCTCAGGCTGATCCCATTGGGCGGAATGGTGTTGAGGAACCACTTGTTGTAAATCCGCTCGGCTTCGCCGGAAGTCTGCAACTCGGCGATGGCGGCATCGACCACTTTCTTGAAGGCGGGATCGTCCTTGCGCAGCATGCAGCCGTAGGCTTCCCTGGATTGCGGCGTGCCGGTGACGAGCCAGTCGCTCGAGCGCCTGGCCTGGGACATCTCGCCATAGAGCAGCGCGTCATCCATGACGAAGGCGACGGCGCGGCCGGTTTCCAGCATCTGGAAAGCATGGCCGTGATCCTTCGAGGAGACGATATTCATCTGCATCCGCTTCTCGTCATTCATCTTGCGCAGCAGGACTTCGGACGTGGTATTGGCCGAGGTAACCACGCTCTTGTCGGCGAGGTCGGGAAAATCCTTGATGCCGGAATCTTTCCGCGTCATCAGCCGGATGCCGCTGATGAAAATGGAGTTGGAAAAAGCGACCTGCTTGCGCCGCTCGGCATTATTGGTAGTCGAGCCGCACTCGATATCCACCGTGCCGTTCTGGAGCAGCCCCATGCGGGTGGTAGGCGTCACCGGCACCAGCCTGACCCGCAGGTTGGGCATCCGCAATTCGGCCTTGACGGCCTCGACGATCTTGAGTGCGTGCTCATGCGAGTAGCCGATCACCTGCTGCTGGTTGTTGTAGTAAGCAAAGGGAATCGACGATTCCCGATGTCCCAGCGCGATAACACCGCTGGCCTTGATCTTGCCCAACGTATTCCCTGCGAGGGCCGGCGCGGACAAAATGGCACAAGCAATGCCTGCGGCGATCAGGGTGCGCTTCATGGATTTTCCTCTTGCAACTGCCTTCATCAGGATAACTAGAACATTGTTTCTTCTGGATTGCAATGCCCGGGCACGCAAGGCATGCCGGCTTCACGCCGACATCAGGCATAATCCGCCGACCATGCTGCGCCGCCCAATCCATCCCGCCCCGCCGCCATCAATGAAATGTCCGACCGCGCCGCCGGCCTCGCTTTTCCGGCGGCCGTGATGGGATTTTTCGCCTGGCTGCGCGGCAAGCGCTCGCGGCCCATTCCCGACGAGCTGTGGCAATGCACCGTGGCCGGCCTGCCCTTTCTCGCCGCCCGCGATGCCGCTGAACTCGCGCGCCTCAAGCAACTGGCCGAGGAATTTCTCGGCGAAAAGGAATTCACCGCCGCTGGCGGCCTTGAACTGAGCGATGAAATCTGTGTCGCCATCGCCGCCCAGGGCTGCCTGCCCATCCTCAACCTGGGCCTTGCCGCCTATCGCGGCTGGGTCGGCATCGTCGTCTATCCCGATGAATTCGTGGCGCCGCGCGAAATCGAGGATGCCAACGGCCTCGTCCACGAATTCGACGACGTGCTCTCTGGCGAAGCCTGGCCGGGCGGCCCGCTGCTCGTCTCCTGGCACGACGTGCGGCTGGCCGGCGACGGCTACAACGTGGTCATCCACGAATTCGCCCACAAACTCGACATGCTCAACGGCGAATCCGACGGCATCCCGGCGCTGCACTCGGGCATCGCCAGCGCCGACTGGGAAGCGGCCCTGCTCGCCGCCTACGACGACTTCTGCGCGCGCGTCGACAGCGGCGAGGAAACACGCATCGACCCCTACGCCAGCGACAGCCCCGCCGAATTTTTCGCCGTGCTGAGCGAGTGTTTCTTCGATCTGCCGGACCTCTTCGCCGCCGAGTACCCGGCCCTGTACGCGCTGTTTTGCCGCTATTACCGGCAGAACCCGGGCCGCCGTTAACCGTCGCCCAACTGTTCGAGAATCTTGCTGAACAGCACTTCGGGATCGACCGGCTTGGCGACGAAATCGTCCATGCCGGCAATCAGGCAGCGTTCGCGGTCTTCGGCGAAGGCGTTGGCGGTCATGGCCACGATCGGCACCTTCTTGCCCTCGGCCTGTTGACGGATGAGCCGGGTCGCGTCGAGGCCGTCCATGATCGGCATCTGCATGTCCATCAGGATCAGCGCGTAGTCATTGCTGGCGGCCAGCGCCACGGCTTCTTCGCCGTTACCGGCAAGATCGACCTCTAAGCCGGCGTCGGACAGCAGCATCTGGGAAATTTCCTGATTGATCGGCTCGTCCTCGACCAGCAGCACGCGCTTGCCGGCATGCAGGGCGAGCACCCGGCTTTCGGCGTCGCTCTGGACGGCGCTGGCCGTCGTCGCCGCATCATGCTCGCCGCGCGCCAGACGCGCCGCGAACCAGAAGCAACTGCCCTGCCCCAGCGTGCTGATGGCCCCGGCGTCGCCCCCCATGAGTACGGCCAACTGCCGGTTGATGGCCAGACCCAGACCACTCCCCTGATAGACCCGGGTGGTTGAATTGTCGGCCTGCTCGAAGGCCTGGAACAGGCGCTCCAGATCCTGCTGTTCGACCCCGATGCCGGTGTCCTCGACCTCGAAACGGATGACGGCGCTCTGATCATCGCTATCGCCAGCGCGGACGCGGATGGTGATCTGCCCGCGCTCGGTGAACTTGACGGCATTGGAGGTGTAGTTGAGCAGCACCTGGGTCAGCCGCGTGGTGTCGCCGAGCAGGCCGGAGGGCAGCGGATCGAGGTCGGTAACGACGGTCAGCCCTTTTTTGCGCACCGTTTCGCCGATGATGGAGCAAACGTTGGCGACAATCAGCGGCACGTTGACCGGCAGGGATTCGAGCAGCATCTTGTCGGCGTCGATCTTGGACAGGTCGAGGATGTCGTTGACCAGCGCCAGCAGGTGCCGGGCCGATTGCTCGATCTTGGCCAGATGGCCCCGTTGCTGCGCATCCATGTGGCTGCGGCGGAGCAGGTGCAGCATGCCGATGATGCCATTCATCGGCGTCCGGATTTCGTGGCTCATGTTCGACAGGAAGGCCGCCTTGGCGCGCACCGCCTGGTTGGCGGCCTCGTTGGCGACGGTCAGCGAGGCATTGGCCTTTTGCAACTCGGCCGTCTTGTTGGCGACCATTTCTTCGAGGTGCTCGCGGTAAGCCTCGAGTTCGTGCTGCATCTGCTTCTTTTCGGTGATGTCCTGCTTGATCGCCAGATAGCCGGTGATGCGTCCGTCGTCCTCGCGTACCGGGGAGATAATCACGGATTCGGTAAAGCATTCGCCGCTCTTCCTGCGGTTGAGCAATTCGCCGGCCCAGATCTGGCCGGCGTGCAGCGTCGCCCACAGATTTTCGTAAACTTCGCGCGGCGTCTGGTGGGCGCTGAGTAGACCCGGATTGCGGCCGACCAGTTCGTCCCAGCTATAGCCGCTGCTGACCATGAAGGCGCGATTGACGTATTCGATCTTGCCGTCGGTATTGGTGATGCAGATGCCCTCGGGCGTTTGCTCGACCGCCTGGTGCAGCCGGGCCAGCTCCTTTTCCGTCGCCTTGCGCTCGGTGACATCGCGCGACGAGGCGACGACCAGCGCATGCCCCTGTTCCTCCAGGGAACAGCAGGAGATCTCAACGTCGATGATGTTGCCGCCGCTGTGACGGTAGCGGGTTTCAAAGCGCAGCGCGGCGCCCGTTTCCCGCAGGTGGCGGATGCGCTCCAGAATGGCGTCATAGTCATGGCCGATATCGACGGCGTCGATCCGGACGCGGCCGATATCCGCCGACGTCAGGCCAACCATCTTGAAGAAAGCCGGATTGGCATCAACCAGCATGCCGCTGCTGTCGAGCAGGAGCATGCCGTCGGTCGCGGTATCGACCAGGGTTTGCTTGCGCAGGATGGTTTCCCAGTCCTGGCGGTGCTTGCGCTGATACGACCACAGCCCGCCGCAGGCGAGCAGGGTCACGGCGAGAAAGATCATTCCCCAGACCAGCGTGCGCTGACGCCACTCGGCCAGCGCCTCCCGGACATCGCGGCTGATGCTCAACACCAGCGGATTGTCTATGTTCAGACCGTCCAGTTGCATGGTATGCAAGGCCATCATCCGCCCCTGGCCGCTGTAGGCGCCCGCGTCGACCAGAAAGTTGTCGATGGCGCCCGAGTCGCGATGGCGGGTGAAGAAGGAACCGGGCACGGCAAGATCCCGCCCAGTTTCCTCGGCATTGCCCGGGATCGCCATGATCTGCATGCCTTTGCCGTGAATCAGCGCGCTTTCCACATCGTCGGCATAGCGCATGCGTTGCAGCAACTGGCCGATGAAGGCCATGTCCATGGCCGCCGCGACAACGCCGACGACGCGCCCCTCGCGGTCGCGAAACTGGCGCGAGATGGCAAAGGTGAAATTGTTGAAAACCGTCTCGAATGGCAGCGAAATGATCCGCTTCTCGCTGTCTGCCGCCGCCCTGGCATCCTGAAAATAGGCGCGGTGGGCCGCGCTCAGGCCGGCCAGATCGTCGCGGCTGTCGGCCAGGATTTCGCCGGTCGGCGACAGCAGCAGCAAAACCTCGGCCCCCTGACCAAGCACGACCAGTTGTGCCAGACGCTCCTTGGCCAGGGCCCAGCGATTTTTGTCTTTTTCCTTGGTCGCCGCCGCGTTGGCCGCGGCATTGGCCGCCGCCCAGGTCGGCACGCTCTCGATGACCACTTGCAGCAACTGATCCGCGCCAAGCATGCGGCGTTCGATGATGTCGGCGGAAATGGCGGCGAGATTGCTCAGGTGCCCCTCTTCTTCGGCCATCTTGACGCGGCGCGAATCGTCGATGTTGTACGCCATCACCGCGGCCAGCACGATCATGAAGACAAACAGCAATTTCCACTGAGTGTGGAAAACCCTCATCCGGACATTTCTCCCGTCTCAATTCGGCAATGCTTCGTCATAACTATGACTATAGCCGAAATTCCGTTGCAAGCCGTTGCCGACCATGACGGATTCCAAGCTCATGAAATGCGCGGCGGCGTCTACAGGCCGGCGACGAAATCAGCCAGCGCCGCCAGCACCGCCGCTTCCTGGTCGCGATGCGGCGAGTGGCCGCAGGATGCCAGTTTGAGCAGCCGGGCCCCGGGAAGCTGCTCGGCGATAACCTCGATCTGGCGCATCGTCGCGTATTCGTCGTCCTCGCCCTGAATGGCCAGCACCGGACAGGCGATGCGCGGCAGGTATTCCTCGATGTTCCAGTCGCGGAAGGGCGGCGACAGCCAGGTATCGTTCCAGTCGCGGAACACCTGATCGGTTCGCGCGTGGTGGTAGCGTTCCAGCTTTTTGGGCAGGTCGGTCGTCTGCCAGGCCGTCCGCGCCGCACGGATGCCGGCCAGGGTCACTTCCTCGACAAATTCGTGCGGCGCCAGCACGGCGATGCCGCGCACCGCCGCCGGAAAAGTGCCGGCAAAAATCAGCGCGATGCTGCCGCCATCGCTGTGGCCGACCAGCACCGGTCGCTCGATGCCGAGCGCGGCCAGTAGTTCGGGCAGCGCCTGTTGCGCCTCGCGGTGCATGTAATCCGGCTGGCGCGGCTGCGGCCAGGGCTGCGAGCCGCCATAGCCAGCCCGCGACCAGACGATGACGCGGCAGCCGGTGGCGGCCGCCAGCCGTTCGGGAAAATGCCGCCACATGGCGACGCAGCCGAGGCCCTCGTGCAGCAGCAGCAGGTCGGGCCGGCCAGCGACGGCGGCGGGGATATCGCGATATTCGAGCCGGCAGCCGGCAACGGTGATGTGTTTCATGGGGCGAACAGAAAATTGCGGACGATGTCGATTGGCTCCGGGTCAAGGCACATCGGCGCCTGGCCGACGCCGGCTTGCCCTTCCTCCAGGAGGCAATGTATCACCGTCCATGCCAGTAACGCCGCTGCGCTTCACGCCAGGCGGCGACAGAAACGCCCTCCGGGCGCAGGGTGACGCGCAGGGCGCCGTCACGGTCGGTGCGCCAGATTTGCGCCCCGTGCTCGACATAGCGAGCGACCACTTCCGCGCGCGGATGCCCGAAACGGTTGCGATAACCCGCCGAAACCAGGGCGTGACGCGCCCCGACGGCGGCGACGAAAGCCGCCGTGGACGAGGTCTTGGCCCCGTGATGCGGCACCAGGATCACCTCGGCGGCCAGCGCGGCGGCGTCGCCGGCAAGCAGCGCCTTCTCGTCCTTGCGTTCGATATCGGCGGTCAGCAGCACCCGCCGCGTCCCCGCCGTCACCGTCAGCGTGCAGGACAAATGGTTAGCAGCGATACGCTTGGCATAAGCGGCGGCCGGCGGATGCAGCACGGCGAAAACGACGCCATCCCAGGTCCAAGTCTGGCCGGCGGCGCACAATTCACCATCCAGTTCCGCCATCGACGAAAGCAGATCGTCCACCGGCAGCGCCGCGCGCAGCGAATCCAGGCCGCCGGCATGGTCGCTGTCGCGGTGCGACACCACCAGACGGTCGACGCCACCAGCGCCGAGCCAGCGCAGGTAAGGCACGACGACGCGCTGGCCGGCGTCGCTGTCCGGCCCGTACTGCGGCCCCGGATCGTAGATCAGCAGATGCTTGCGGGTACGTACCGCCAGCGCCTGCCCCTGCCCGACATCGAGCACGTCGATACGCGCCTCGCCCTCGGGGATTTCCTCGGCCGGCCAGAACAGCGCCGGCAGCAGCAGACAGAGGCCGAGCAGGCGGCCCGGCGCGCCGCGCGGCAAGAGGCAGACGGCGACGCCAACGCCGCCCGCGACAACCGCCCACAACGGCGGCGCCGGCGTCTGCCACAAGGGCCAGGCGGCGCACCAGATGAGAAAGCGCATCAAGCCGTCGAGCAGCGTGTGCGCCAGCATCAAAAGCGGCGGCCACGGCAGCAGCGCGGCGAGCAAGGCCAGCGGCGTGATGACGAAACTGATGAGCGGCACCGCCAGCGCGTTGGCCAGCGGCGAAACCAGCGGAAACTGTTGGAACACCAGCAACAGTATCGGCAGCGAGGCAAGCATCGCCGCCCACTGCACCATGCCCCAGCCGCGAACGCGGGTCAGCCAGCCGCGATTGTCGCCAACGCCCGCCGTGCCGATATAGAGCAAAGCGCCGACGGCGCCGAAGGAAAGCCAGAAACCGGCGGCGAGAACCGCCCACGGGTCGATCAACAGCACCACCAGCAAGGCCAGCGCCAGAATCCGGCTAGGCGCCAACTGCCGCCGGGAAAACATCGCCGCCGCGACGACCAGCAGCATGTACAGCGTGCGCTGGGCCGGCACGGCGAAGCCGGCCAGCAGCGTATAGACGAAACCGCCCAGCGCCGCCGCCAGCAGCCCGGCATGTTGCGCCGGCAGGCGCAGCGCCAGCGCCGGCACGCGCCGCCAGACGAAGCTCGCCAGCCAGCCGATCAGGCCGGCGACCATCGTCACATGCAGGCCGGAAATGCTCATCAGGTGCGTCGTACCGCTGCGATTGAAAACCGACCACAACTCACTCTGCACCGCCTGCTGGTCGCCGACGGCCAAGGCCGTGAGAATGCCGGTCCACGGCCATTCGGCCTGCGGCAGGGCGGCCCGGAAATTGGCGCGCACGGCGGCGCGCAGGCGCTCGACGACATGGCCGGGCCGCCAGACGAATTCTTCCAGGCGCGTCGCCGGCCCCGGCCGGATATAGCCGGTGGCGCGCACGCCCCGTTCGAGCAGCCAGGCTTCATAGTCGAACCCGCCGGGATTGGCGCCGCCATGCGGGCGCTTGAGGCGCACCGTGAAACGCCAACGCTCGCCCGGCGCTACGGCGGGCAGTGCGGCGGGCGGCGTGGCGGCGCGACGCCTTTCATCCCGATACCAGGCCAGTTGTATATTTTCCGGCACGATGGCGCCGGGCGTCAGGCGCTGCTCGACGGCAAAGACAAAGCGCGTGCCGCGCGCGAAATCCTGCGGCAGCCCGGCGACCGTGCCGATCACCTCGACATCGCGCCCCTCCCAGTCGCGGCCAAGTTCATCCGCCAAACACCATTCGGCCCGCCAGGCGGCCCAGGCAAAACCAAGCAGCAAGCAGCCGCCGAGCGCCAGAATCCGCGCCGCTGACCGGCCACGCCAGACAAGCGGCAAGCTGGCCAGCAGCAGACCACCGGCCAGCCACGGCCACGGCATCGGCAATTCAGCGCGCGTCTGCAACAACAGCACACCGGCGGCAAAGGCAAGAATGGCGGAACGCATGACATATCCTTGCACGGATCGCGCCGCGCCGACAGGGCAAGCGCATAAAAGAACCCGCATCGCTTACATCGACGAGGCCGCAGGCATCCCATGAATGGCGGGTGCAATACCGTATCAACAAGCCGCTGCGCCGCTCCTCGCCCCGCCCTCGCGCCGCCGTCCGAGGCTCATGGCGCCTGGTCACCGCATCCCGCAGCGAACGTGAGCGGCGTATTTCGGCGATAATCAATGCATGCGCCGCTTTCTCAGGCAATACCTGCCCGATCACGAAACCATCCGCCGCAACCGCTGGCTGCGGCCCTTCGCCAACACCCTGCTGCATCCACGGCTGTGGCACCTGAATCGCCACTCGGCGGCCGGCGCCGTCGCCGCCGGGCTGTTTTGCGGCCTCATTCCCGGGCCGCTGCAAATGCTCGGCGCCGCGCTATGCGCCGTGGTATTTCGCGTCAACCTGCCGCTGGCGATGGCGACCACGCTCTACACCAACCCGTTCACCATCGTTCCGCTCTATCTCGTGGCCTACGGGATCGGCCGCCTGCTACTCGGCGACAGCAACGGCTTCATCGCGCCGCCAGACTTCTCGCTCAGCCATTTCGCCGCTTGGGCGCAGGCCCTGGAAGTCTGGATGCTCAGCGTCGCCAAGCCGCTCGCCATCGGCCTCGTCGCCCTGGCCTGCGGCCTTGCCGTCGCCGGTTATCTGCTGACCAAGGCCGCCTGGCGCCTCCACCTGCTCGCCGCCTTGCGCCGACGGCGTTGCCGCTGAGCAGCGAAACAACAGTCGGCCCGGCATGCGCCTTCTTCTCCGGGCCGATCACGTCACCCACGCATCCGCCAATCAAGCGTTGATTGTGTCCATGTTCTCAGCCCCTAATGACACCTCCGCCACAGACGCCCGGAACAACGGTGTAAACAACCAGGCCAACCCAATCCCAAGCACGGTCGTCACCCCAATCGTCCTCAGTGCCGGTGTGCTGCTCACGGCCAACAGACCGAATGACAACAGGGTTAACGAGGCAGCGACACAAATGGCGAGAAAGGCGCGGGCATCGCTGCGCTGCGCGACCAGAAACAGGCCGTAGTCGATGCCCATGCCGAACACCAGGAGGAGCGTCAGCACATTGAGCAATTGCAGCGGAAGACCCGCGTAGCCCATGATCGCCAGCGTGCCCAATGTGGCCAGCAACGACGGCATGACCACCCGCCACGTCTGACGGCGGAAGAACGCCAGCAGCGCCAGCGGAGCCAATACGTAAGCAGCGGCCAGCACGGATGACAGTAGCGTCCGGTAACGTCCCATCAAGGACGAGACCTCAGCGGTTTTGTCGACCCATTGGATATGGGCGTCATTGAAAGCCGCCAGTTGGTGGGCGGTGTCGGCATCGCGCAACCCTTTCAGCAGGACGATGCTCGAATAACGGCCATCCGCACTACGGCCTTGCCACAGATAACGCAATGATTTTGTTGCCGGTTGCGCCAGCCATGCGTCCGCCGTCAGCAATGCTTGGGGCGGGGCGGCGGCCCAGTCGCCGGTGAGTTCCAGTTCTTCCGCCAGCGCGGCACGGGCGCCAGCCAGCGTTTGCTGCGCCTCACGCGCAAGCTGTTGCCGCTGCTGTGACGGCAACCACCGGCTAATTGCGTCATAGCCGGTAAGTTTGCCGGCGGCGATCAGCGGCAAGAGTTTTGCCAACAATGCCTCTTCGTGTTGCAGCACCTCTTCGGGAGTTGCGCCGGTAATCAGAAAAATCTGGGCGGGGCTGGGTAGTTCAAGCGCCTTGGCGACATCGATTTGTTCGTGCAATAGTTGTGGGTCGATGTTGATCAGGCTGCGGATGTCGTCGTTCGTTTTCAGTTGCGCCACGCCCACACCGATGGCAGTGGCAACAAGCGCGGCAATCAGCCATTGCGCGGGCGTTGCGCGCCAGCGCGGCCAATAGCGCAATATTTGCATCAGCCACCCGGCAAGCGGCGTGACCGGCAGCGATGAAGGCAGCAAATAGGGATGCCAGAGCATGATCGTCAGCCAAGCGCCAATGATGCCGCTGACGGCGAAGCAGGCCATTTGCCGCATGCCTGGAAACGGCATCAGCAGCAGGCCGAGATAGGCCAGCGCCGGAGCAATCAGCACCAGGGACAATGGCGATACCAGGCGGCGAAAACGCGTCCAGCGCGGTTCCGGATCGTTCAGGTGTCGCGCCATCACCAGGACACCGTAGTCGACGGCAACCCCGATCAGACTGGCGCCAAACACCAGCGTCAGCGCATGAAGCCGGTCAAATAGCAACCAGGTCAGCGTCAATGCCATCAGCGCGCCGGTAGCAAGCGACATCAGGATCAAGCGCAATGCCTTGAAATTGCGGAAAACGAACCACGCAAGCAATATGCAGCACAGCAGCGAACCACTGCCAATCAGTGACATTTCAAACCGCGCCTGTTGCGCCGCTGCCGTGGCGTGCAGGACGACGCCCGCCCGCAGCAGTTGCACGTCGGGGAACTGCTCGGCCAGTTCATTCCGGGCAGCGGCCAGATCGGCAGCAAGGCGCTCCTGAAGGTCGGACGAAAACGCACTTTGCGTCAGTTGATAAAGCAGCACCGCGTAGTGGCGCTCTGCCGTTTGCACCATCAGCGTATCGCCGTAGGGGCGCACCGGACTGGCGGCCCCCAGTTGCATCATCCAGTTGCCGAAAAACCCGAAGGGGTCATCGCGCCAATTGAGCGTGCCGCCCGCGAACGGCTGATAGGCAAGCGCCAGGGCGCGCTGCTCTTGCGCCGCCTGGTCGGCACTGCCAAGCCAGCGCAGATCCTGATCGGTGACGAAGCCAGCGCGATAGGGAAAATAAAGGTCGCGCAGGGCCTCGATTTGCGCCTGGGGCGCTTGCGGCGTCAGCGGCGCCTCATGTTGGTGCAGGCTTTCACGCACCAAACGGGCTGCGCGTTGTGCCGTGGCAACATCTTTTGCACTCAGCAGCAGCACCAATTCCCGTTCGCCGTGCTGGGTCAGGGTTTTCAGCGCGGCTTCGGCCTGCGGGTTGCGTTCGTCGACAGGAAGCAGCGCCAGCAAATCGGTATCGATCTGGCCGCGCCAAGGCTGTATGTGCGCGAGAAGCACGGCAGCCAGCAGCGCCAGGATACCCAGCCAACTCCAGGCCAACACGCGGTGGCGGCGGGCATAGCGAAAATCGCCCGGCGTGTCTGGCGCTTTACTCGAACTGGGCGCGTTCATCGGCGGTCAACGCGGCAGCGGTAGCGACATTGGAAAAGGCGATATGGGTCACATCGCCAGCGGCGCTGGTCAGCGTGACCCGGCGGACGACTTTGTCACCTTCCAGCGCCATCGAGCCGATAACCGCCCGCAGGCCGTCGTTTTTTGGCGTGAAAGACAGTTGCCAGCCACTGCTGCCCGCGCGTCCCGTGTAATCGAAAAATTCGGCCAATGCCGACAGATCGCCGGCAAACAGCGAAAACAGGACGCGGCTGATGGCATTGACCGCCGGTTCCTGATCGGCGCGCAAGAGCATCAACACACGGTCGCCGTCTTTTTGCAGGATTTCGCCCTGGGTGACCCGCATCGTTTGCGGAAAGGGCGTAAGGGTGCGCCACAGCACGCCCCGCGTTTTTTCGACGACGAACGCGCCTTTGGCTAGCAACGGCTTTTTGACGCCAGCCAACTGCCGGGTCTGGGTAAAGTCGCCGTGAACGACCATGTCGTCGGCCAGTTGAGATTGAATCGTGCGTAACAGCGCCGGATCGCCGGCGGCCTGCGCCGGGACGGCAATACACAATGCGCATGAAATAAACCCTATGAGCAGCGTTCGCCCTATCGTATTTTTCATAAATAACCTTTTAGTTTTTCACGCAAGACGTCGGGACTAACGAAACACATCTCGCGGGTTTTCATATCGACGGCAACTTGCACGGTATGGCCGTGCGTCAGCCGTTTTTGCGTTGCCGCGTCGCGGATTTCGTAGGCGATTTTCAGCCGGTTTTCCCATTCGACGAGACGGGCGTCGAGATGGAGGCGCTGCTGGTACATCAAGGGTTGCGCATAGCGGATGAACAGTTCGATCACCGGCCAGGCGTAACCGGAAGCGCGCATCTGCGGGTAATCATAGTCGATGCGCTGCAACAGCGCGGTACGCGCCAGCTCTAAATAACGGACATAGTGCCCGTGCCAACACACTTCCATCGAATCGATGTCATGAAAGGGCACGATCCAGTCGACGCGGGCTGTCAGCGGCATCAGAGAGTCTCCTTGGGCGATTCCGGCAGTGCCCAGAACGGGTAAAAATTGGACCATTGGAAAGGGGTTTTCAGGCACTCCGCTCCCAGCAATCCGGCAAAAGCGGCGGCGTAGGGCACGACGGCTGTTTCCCGGGTACGGCGCGGCAGGGAAACCGATTCGGCAAGCTGGCGCAGGGTAATGACAAAACCATCAGGGCTGCGGGCGCCGAAAACAGCGAGCAGTGGACATTGCAGTGTCGCGGCAAGCACATAGGGACTGATTGGGAAACTGGCTTCATGCCCCAAAAACGGAACCCGCACAGTGGCCGTGGAACTACCCAGCGGAACGCGATCGCCGGTGATGACGACGAAGCCGCCGGCAGAAATCCGCTGCGCCAGCGCGATGGCGGTATCGACACCGATATCGGTTACCTGAATCAGGTCGATATCGTAGTCGGGATCAAGTTCTTTCATCATCCGGGTGAAACGGGCGGCGTTTTTCGTATGCATGAAAACCGTCATCCGCACTCCGGTAGCCAGCCTGCGACACAGTTCGAAATTGCCCAGATGCGCGGTAACGATGATGGCTCCACGCTTTTGTTCAAGTAGTGAAGTGATGTGTTCGCCACCGTCGACACGGTAATCGGCCAGCAGATCGGTGGCGCCCACGGTCAGCAGTTTGTCGAGCAGGATTTCGGAAAACGCCAGAAAGTGCCGGAAGACGTTGCGCGCCGAAGGCTGCGGTGTCGTCCCTTTACTGAAGGCATGCAGCCGTTGCAGGTATTCGCGCGACGCTTCACGGGCAATGCGCTTGCGCGCAAAAAGCCACAGCAGGACGAAGAACAGCAAAAAACGGAACGGCCAGCGCCCGCAGAGGCGATAGACGCGCAACAGGAAACGCATGCCCGCCAGACCTCCTACTTCCTGTATCTGCGCCCAATGCATCAGCGCCGCCTCGAAAAGTGGCGGCCAAGCAGACCCGGCAAGCGCCGCAGCATGCCGAAGAAAAGGCGGGTGTGCATCCAGCTTATGCGCACGTTGTCGCGCCAGAGTCGAAAGTGCGACACGCCATCCGGCGGGTAGCACACGAGAATCGGCAGGTTGCGGATCGGCACGCCGGCCCAGTCCAAGCGCACCAGGATTTCGCTATCGAACTCCATCCGGCTTTGTTGCGGCATCTCATCGAGAACCGGCTGCGTGGCGGCAAGCGGATAAATCCGCAGCCCGCACATCGAATCACGAATGCGGCACGACACGGTGTTGATCCAGACCCAGATGTGCGTCGCGTAGCGGCCAAACAGACGGCCAGCCGGAACGCTGGCGTCGTAGCGCGGGAACCCGACAATCACCGCTTGCGGCGCATCACGCATTGCGCCGAGAAACGCTGGCAGCGCCTCGGTATCGTGCTGCCCGTCGGCGTCCAGTTGCAATGCGTGGCTGTACCCTTGGCTATGCGCTTCGCGCAAACCGGCAATGACCGCACTGCCCTTGCCGCCATTGCGCGGCAGGCGCACCAATGAGGTTTCCGGCTCTGCGGCCAGCGCATCGAGCACGGACGCGCATTCGGCATTGGAACCATCGTCGATCAAAATGACCGGCAACGCCAGACTGTGCAATACGCGCACCACGGCGCCAACCGTGGCGGCATGGTTGTACACCGGCACGAGTGCGACGGCTTTCATGACACAGTGTCCAGCGCCAAAACCGGATGGGCAAACAAGGCTCGCCCCTGCGAATATTCAGCATGTGCCGAGGCGTAGGAAAAACGCACTTCTTTTTTCTCGGGAAAAAAACGCAGCGTCAGCGACACTTCGTCATCAGGGCGCAAAATGCGCTGAAACTTGATTTGACGGAGATCGGAGAAACGCCCTTCGATAGGAAAGTATCGCTGCGCCAGCCGCAAAGCCCAGTCGATCTGGGTAACGCCGGGCAGAACCGGCAGTTGCGGGAAGTGGCCGGCGAACGCCTGCATGCAATCGCGCAACGCCAGCGTCAGCACCATTTCATGCGCCGACCGGTTGGCGACGGAGAACGGCGGCAACGCCTGCCGCTCGAACAGCCGCACGATGTCGGCGCTAGTGACTTTGCCCATTGCGTTGTAAGGCATTGCCGATAAATAACGCCAGCGGCGCGGCAAGGCGATGCGTTCGAGCGATGCCGCAAGGCTCTGCCGCATCCGGCGGTCGAAACGGGTTTTGCCGATCTCCTGCAACTGGGCGCGGCCAACATCGCTCAACACCACGGCAGCGACGATCTCGTCACGCTCCCGGTAGAGCGGCGCAGTGCGCACCTCCGCCACTTCGGGCAAGGCCAAAAGGGCCGTTTCGATTGCATCGAGCGCCACACGACGCCCCTCGATTTTGGCGACACGATCAGCACGGCCGGTCAACCGCCAGCCATCAGCACCGAGCACGGCGGTATCCCGAGTTTGAAACCAGTCATCGTTCTCCAGAAGCGGCGAACGCAGTTTCAAACAGCCCTGCTCATCGAGCGCCAGCGTAACCCCCGGCAATGGGCGCCAGGCACCGCCCGGAAAGATGCGTTGCATCACACTGGCGGTTTCGGTACTGCCATAGTTTTCGATCATCCGCGTCGAAAGCCGCATTGCGCAAGCTGCCGCGACACTGTCTTCGAGCGGGCTACCCGCCGAAAATGTTGCGAGAAAACTGGCCGGAGACGAAAAGGTTTCCAGTTGCGCCAGCCGCTTCAGCGTAGCCGGACTGCTGATCAGCACATGCGGTTCGCTCTCCAACCGCCCCAACTCTTCAGGATGGTGAAAGTAGTCGCTGATGATCGGATAACCGGCCCACAGCGGCCAGATCAAGCGGAACGGCAAGCCGAACATGTGCTGGTGCGGCACAGTACCCGCAAAACGGGTAGCGGCGGGCAGGCCGCTGCCAAACACTTGTTGCAGCAAAGCCGCTTCGCGGTACAACTGTTCCGGCGCTTTGAAAATGCGGTTTGGCGTACCGCTGGACCCTGACGTGAAAACCACCATGCCGGGGCAACCGAACCGTGGCCCCGGGCCGGGGAACGCAGCCGCATCGGCCACGCCGCCCGACCAGTCGGATAACACACTGCCCTCGCAGCGACCAACCCAGGGCAGAGGAAGGAAAGCGCGGGTCGCTGGCAAATCGTCAGCCGCCAACAGGGCGGTCTGACCGTTCTGCCAGCAGGCAATCAGCCAGACGAGAAAGGCATAGGCATCGGCATCGTGCAGCACGACTTCCGGCGCTTCCAGCCGCGCCAACGCCTGACGGGCAGCGGCAAGGTCGGCGCGCAAGGCCGCATAGGATACCGGCGCCCTATTCCGATAAAAGGCGATCGCCTCCGGTGAAGCCGACAGCAGCGGCGGGGGAAGAGACAGATTACTCATGGGACTCTAGCGGAGAAGGACGACGCATCACACGTTGGCGAATCAGCCATTCGCCGCCGAACATCACGCCCATTGCCACATAGGAAATCAGCCCGTTATAAAGTGTCCAGACCGTCATGGACTGGGCCGTCGTCCACCAGGCGATACCGCCATTGACGACAAAAAACACACACCAGGCGAACGTGACCTTGCGGGTATAGCGGACACCTTCCGGCGGCAGTTCAGGATCGAAGCGACGGGCCAAGCGCTCGACGAGCGTTTGCGACTGAAAGAGGCTAGCGGCGAAGGCCAGCAGAAATATCGTACTGACCAGCACCGGGTAGTAAAGCAGCGACACTGAAGAACGCAGCAGCAACGCCATCACCCCAAGCAGCGCCACGCATGGGCCGAGCCAGCCGAGCAGACCGCCGATACCGTTCCGGCGCCAGGCCAGAGGCAGCAACAGGAAGCCGCATAGCCACAAGGGCCATCCTTGCCAGTAACACACCCAGAAAAGCAGCGGCAGGGCAATGCCGAGCAGCGGAATCACCAATTTCAGCGCACAGCGGCCATCAGCCGTTTTGCAGATGGGCATGGACAGCATCTACCACGTCGCCGACGGTGCGCACCTGCCTGAAAACCTCGGGCGAAATCGCTTGCCCCGTCAATTGTTTCAGCCGGATCAGAAGATCGACGGCATCGATGCTGTCGATATCGAGATCCTGGTACAAATGGGCTTCCGGCGTCACGCGCGCGGCGGGAATTTCGAAATGTTCATGCAGGACATCGCGTATCCAGACAAGAATTTCTTCTTTGGACATTGTTGATGACATCGCGCCTCCCCAGAGTCTCAGTGATTGCGGTGAGCCGAAACGTATTCGGCAAGACGGCGAACCGAGGCGAAATATTGCCGCGTTTCTTCCGTTTCCGCCGACAGCGTCAGGCCATAGCGTTTATGCAGGGCAACGCCGAGTTCCAGCGCGTCGATCGAATCGAGGCCAAGACCCTCGACAAACAACGGCGCGTCGGTGTCGATGTCGGCAACGGTGACATCTTCCAGATTCAGCGCCTCAATAATCAGGGTTTTGATTTCATCAATCAGGTCAGACATTTCAGTTCCCGGTCAAAAAAATTGGAAAGGTGTTCCGTCACGATACGCGCCGCCAACACCGGCGGCGTATCAACAGGAACGAGATGCGTAGTATCCATGTCGTCGAGCACGTTCAGTACGAAATGTGGCCGCCGCCGCGGCGCCCGATACCAGGGTTGCTGCTTGGTCAGCATCGGCTCGGTAACGGTGATGACAACCGGCGTCAACGGCAGCTTGCCACGAACCGCAATATTGGCCGCACCGCGCTGCAATGGATTGACCTCCCGTTGCAGTAGCGCATTGATCCGGGTGCGCGTGCCTTCCGGAAAAATAACCAGATTGCCGCCGCGACGGATCGACGCGATGCAATCCTCAATCAATTGCGGGCCGTCCTGATTGCGGATGAAACCGCACAACAATACGGGCCCGAGCATGAACGGGTTGCGCCAGGCAGCGGCCTTGACCACGCAATCGGGCTGACGCAGCAACGATACCAGCATCACCACATCGATCAGCGATGGGTGGTTGGCAACGATCAACAGGCCGCGGCGGCGCAACTTTTCGCGGCCGCGCACTTCATAGCTGATGACGCCAACGGCAGTCATCAGTTTGCAGAAAAGCCAGAAGCCCAAGCTCACGATATCGCGCGCCAGCGCCTGGCGGAGCGACCGTCGCCATACCAGTATCCGTAGCAGCGGAAACAGCAAGCACAACACGAGCAGCCCGCCAAAACCGAACACCGCGAAACAGAAACCGGTCGCCACGATGCGCCAGCAGCGTTCCAGCGAAAACCACTGCCCGCCATCGTCATGCGGCGGCGTAATCACCGACAACAGACGCTCAGGCATGCCCAACCTCCGGCGCCAGGCGCAATAATTGCCAATCAGCCATTTCAGTCAGCGTCAAGGCGTTGCGCGTCTCATCGAGGACAAAGCGCAGCAACGGCAACGCGGAACCAGGTGACAACGCGGATGGGGTTTCCGTGAAAGTCCCTGCCTCATCGTAGCCGAGACAGTAGTCCTTACCCGCCGTCATTTCGAGCGCGAAGGCGAAGCAGCTTGCTTCGTTCTTAATGAAGGGGCTGAACAACGTTGGTAGCGGCCCATCGCAAAACACCAGGATCACGGAAGGCGCGCCATCGGCGATTTGCGCCAGCGCTTCCAGGATGCCCGACAGCGCCAGTTGATTTTCTGAAGCCAGGGCAACAACCGGCGCACGGCTTTTTTTCGCGATCATGAAGAGACCGGGAATGGCATTGTGCACCGCCATGCTGAACTCTTGCGGCGAAACCGGCCCTTCTGCCGCCAGTGCTTGCTGGATGACCAGCGAACGGTCGATTTCAGCATGGCGGCTGCAAAAAACGACTGGCTGATCGGCATAGGCCAGCGCTGGCGCATACAAGACTTCCAGCGCGGCGCGGCCAAGCGGGTACGCCCGGCGGCGCAGCAGCGGCGGCATCATCCGTACTGCGGCAGTTTCTTCATGCGCGACAAGAGACGTTCCCTCGCACGCCCAAGCCCGCCAACTGTCGGCATCGGCCATGGCGGGCGCCCACGCGCTCCAGCGACGAATGGAAAACGAGTGCACAGGAGTCCTGACAGCCACCCCAGCCGAACTCAATGCTTCAATTTGACAACGTTGCCTTTCAAGGCAACGCCTGCCCCTGCGTTGCCAGCGTGGCACTCAAATTGATTCTGGCTCCGGAAACTCTTTTTCTTGTAATAACTTTCGATATTGATGACAGCATTACCGCCCTCCTTGCGCGCGCGCTCCTGAAGCTGCGTCAGTGCGGACTGCATGGCCAAGTTACAGGCTTCTTCATCGCTATTGTAAGCAGCCTTGGCACTGGCTTTCTTGTAAGCGACGACGTCTTTGGTCAAAACAGCTTCGATCCCGGGGTGCGATTGATCGGCAAAAAACAAGCCGATATCGCCAGCAATTTTCCTTGTCGCCCCGATTGTCTGAGAGATTTGCATGGCACCGATCCCGATGTCGCCAGTGGACTGCTCTTTTGCATTATCCATTTCGATGGCGCCCTTGATCGGCAGGTAGTGCGTGGTGTTTCTGGCATGAGCAGCGCAGAGCGGCAGGGAAACAAACAGCACAACAAACGCTTTTATAAATGCTTTCATAAGGCTCTCGTGGATAGTAAAAATTGACCCGTCTGCTTGTAAACCAATGCGATATTGATGCTGCCAAAAATTAAATCTTGGCGCCGATTTTGATCTTGAAAAGGAAACCCCGGATTACCATGCCGAGAAAATACCCTGGAACATTGATTGCCCCCCCAACCTGGAATCAATGCCTCAATTTGACAACATCACCGCGCAGTGCAACGCCAGACATGATGGCGCCAGCATGGCACTCATATTTATCATTGCTTCTGTAGGCTTTCTTTTTGTAAAAACTTTCAATATTTACAACCGCATTGCCACCCTGGTTGCGGGCGCCCTGCTGCATCTGGATCAATGCCGACAACATGACCCATTTGCACGCTTCTTCATCGCTCTTGTTGACGGCATTGGTTTTCTTGTTGGTGGTGACGCCTTTGGTCAGCACGGTCTCGGCTGCGGGATGCGGCTGATTGGCAAAATAAAGTTTGACATCAGCACCCAGCTCCCCATTGGCTTTACCCATTTCGATAACATCCTGAATCGGCAGGTAGTGTACGGTGTCACGGGCCTGGACAACAGGCGCGCATAACAACAGGACAACGAGTAGCGCAGAAAAACCGCTTATTTTTACGGGTATTTTCATGACACCTTCCTTTGACAAATGAGAGAAAACGATAAAATCAATCCCACCGTTTGAATATCAACGACGTATTGATGCCGCCAAATGCGAAATTGTTACTCATCGTGTATTCACAATCAAGAGTACGGCCATCGCCGCGCACATAATCGAGCGGCGCGCAGCGTGGGTCGACATGATCCAGGTTCAGCGTCGGCGCAAACCAGCCGGCCCGCATCATCTCGATCGTCATCCATGCTTCGAGGGAACCGGCAGCGCCCAAGGTATGCCCCACATAGCTCTTCAATGACGAGATGGGCATCTTTTCGCCGAAAACGGCATGCGTGGCGATGCTTTCCGCAATATCGCCCAATTCGGTGGCCGTGCCGTGGCCATTGACGTAGCCGATGGCCTCGGGCGAAAGACCGGCATCGGCAAGCGCCAAGCGGATGGCGACAGCCATGGTCCCGGCTTGCGGCTGGGTGACGTGCGCACCGTCACAATTGGTTCCGAAACCGACGATTTCGGCGACTATCCGGGCGCCACGGGCACGGGCATGTTCGAGTTCTTCGAGAATCAGTGTGCCGGCGCCTTCGCCGATCACCAGCCCGTCGCGGTCACGGTCGTAAGGGCGCGGCGATGTTGCGGGCGCATCGTTGCGTGTACTGGTGGCAAACAGGGCGTCAAAAACCGCCGCTTCCGACGGGCACAGTTCTTCAGCGCCACCGGCAATCATCACGTCGGCGTGGTTGTAGCGGATAGCCTCATAAGCGTAGCCAATGCCCTGACTACCGGAAGTACAGGCGCTCGAAGTGGTGATGACCCGACCGGTCAGCCCGAAAAAGACGGCGATATTGACCGGCGCGGTGTGCGCCATCATCCGTAAGTAGCTGTTGGCGGTGATGCCTTCCAGCGTGCGCTCTTTGATGAGCCGTGCGAAATCGGTGACTGCGGCAGGCTCGCCAGTCGAGGAGCCATAGGACACGCCGGTACGTCCCGATATCAGCACCGGATGGTTGAGCAAACCGGCGTCGGCAAGCGCCCACTCGCTGGCAAGACACGCCATCAAGGCGATACGCCCCATACTGCGGGTGCGTTTGCGCCCATAGTGCGCCGGCAGTTCAAACGGGGCGGCGGGCACACCGAGACGGGTATTGAGGCCAACGATGTCGTCCCATTCGTCCATATGGCGGACAGCGTTCTTCCGGGCGCGCAGGGCGCGTTCGACATCCGGCCAGTTGTTGCCGATGGGGCTGATGCCGGCCATGCCGGTGACGACGACACGACGACTCACAGCATCCCCCCATCAACGGCAATGACCTGCCGGGTAATGTAGGCGGCTTCATCACGCAGCAAGAAGGCGACGGCGGCTGCAACTTCTTCAGGTTTGCCGATGCGCCGCAAAGGGATGGCGGGCATGGCATGTTCGATCACTTCCGGCGACACCATCTCGGTGTCGATCAGGCCGGGCGCGACGCAGTTGACGGTGATTTGCCGTTTTGCCAGTTCCAGCGCCAGTGCTTTGGTCGCGCCGATGATGCCGGCCTTGGCGGCGCTGTAATTGACCTGCCCGCGGTTGCCGGCAATGCCCGATACCGACGACAGCGTGACGATGCGGCCAGGTCGGCGCGTTTGCACCATCGGCATGATCAGGGGATGAAGGACATTGTAAAAGCTGTCGAGATTGGTTTCGAGTACCCGATCCCAGTCGGCGGCGGGCATGGCCGGGAAGGCGCTGTCGGCAGTCACGCCGGCGTTGCACACCACGCCGTAATAGACACCGTGCGCGGCGATATCGGTTTCCAGCGCCTGGCGCGCCGCTTCGCGGTCGGCGATGTCGAACATCAGCAACCGGGCCTGTCGCCCTTGGGCCGTAATGGCTTCGATAACAGCCTCGGCTTGGGCGCGCTGGCTACGGCAATGGATAACGATATCGAACCCGTCCTGCGCCAGACGCAGGGCAATGGCACGGCCTATGCCCCGGCTCGCGCCGGTGACCAATACGGTTCTGGAGGAAGGTAAGGACATACCCGTTTCCTGATTGGAAAAGTGCGTCATTGTAGCGTCAGCGCGTTTTCGCGATGGGTCGATGCCTGTTGCAGATAAGCATCCAGATCGTCGGGCTGGAACACCAGCAAGGAGGCTTCGGCAAGCAGCTTACCGGCAGCATCATGCACAGCGCAGCGCATAACGGACAGCTTATCGGCGGACATCATTTCTTCATCGGCAGTGATGCGCAATACGTCGCCGACACGGAACTGCGGCACATGGCTTTGGTAATGGCGCGTCCCGACCAGGAAACCAATCTTGACCGGCAATTGTTCCGCCAGCGCCCGCCAGCCAGCCAGGACACCGATGGTTTGCGCCATGTATTCGATGCCGACCCAGCCGGGGACGGCGGCGCCGTCGCAAAACGGGCTGTCGACCCGCAGGGTGGTTTCGCAAACGATGCGGGTTTCGGCGGCTTCGACGACATGGTCAAGCAATACCATCGGCGGGCGGTGCGGCAGATAATCAACAATCGGGCGATAGCTCATGGCAGCGTCAAGTTTTTTTGAGTAACAGCGCGGTGTTGCCGCCGCCAAAGGCAAACGAGGTGGACAGCGCCGCCCGCACCTTCGATGCCGCGCGCGACCGCGGCGCAACCAATGGCAAGGCAGGGTCGTTCGGATCCTGGATGCCATCCCACAGGTGCGGCGGCAGGCGCTGGGCGCTGTCGGTCAGCGTCAGCCAGGCCAGCACCGCTTCCAGCGCCCCGGCAGCACCCAGCGTATGGCCGGTGAGCGGCTTGGTGCTGCTGGCCGGGCAATGCGGGAAGAGCCTTGAAACGACACGGCTTTCCATCGCATCGTTATGGTGCGTGGCCGTGCCGTGCAGGTTGATGTAACCGATGTCGGCTGCCGGACAACCGGCACGGTCCAGTGCTTCGAGAATGGCGTTTGACGCACCGACACCGTTAGGGTCAGGCGCTGAAATGTGATAACCATCGGAGGCCTCGCCCCAACCAGCCAATGTGACCGCGTGCTCATCCCCGGCGGTTTGCCGTCGCATCAAAAACAGTGCCGCCGCCTCACCAATGTTGATGCCACAGCGGTTGGCTGAAAACGGCAGGCAGGGCGTTTCACTGACCGCTTCGAGTGAAGAGAACCCGGCGATGGTGAAACGGGTGAGCGTATCGACGCCCCCGGCGACCACCAGGTCGGCCAGACCGGCGCGCAATAGCCGTGCACCGCTGATCAGCGCCTTGGCGCTCGATGTGCAGGCGGTCGAAACGCTGTAAACAGGGCCGGTGCAACCGAGATACTCGGCAAGCATCCGGGCCGGGGAACCGAGTTCCTGCTGACTGTAGTGAAAACCTTCGGGGAAATGGCCTGTCTGGTGGTGACACCGGATAGCGGTTTCGCTTTCGGCAATGCCCGTCGTGCTGGTACCAAGAATTACGGCGATGCGGTGCACCGGAATATCGTGTGCCAGTTCCCGGAACGAGGGTTCGATTTGCGCAAAAGCTGCCAGCAGCAAGGCATTGTTGCGCGACCTTTGAGGAACCGGGAATCCGTCGAGCGACGGCAACTTTGTTTCGGCATGCCCAAGCGTCAGAACCCGCCCCGGGCTGTAGGTGTCGCTCTGGCGCATGCCTGGGCTCACCCCGGAGAACAACGCTTCGCGGACATTCTCCAACCCGTCGCCCAAGGCGCAGGCAACCGCTGGCGGCAGTAATACGATCGGGCTAGGGGGCATCGTCTGTCGCCTCACGGCTGTCGAGCGTCAGTTGATAGCGCAACGCATGGTTATCCAGCACGGTACGTCCCTGCCACTTTGAGCCTTCAACAGTGTGAATGGAAATGTTGAGCGTCTCATCGAGAAACACTTGCCGCGTCCCTTTTTCCTCAAGAACCGTCCAGTTGGCTGGCAGCGCAGCGTGCAGGGTATCGAGCGGCGCATAGATCAGCAGCAGGTCGTTCATGATGCGCGCGGCAGACAGGCTACGCGGCAAGGGCTGCGTTTCGACGATTTTCTCGCCGTCGTAATCGAAGCTGAACAAGCGCGCGCCCATTGCCATGCCGATCACGGTCAAGGCATCTGCGCGGATGTCGAGCACCATCTCCAGCGTTTTTTGTTCGCCAGACCAAGTGATGGTCGAGCGCTGCTCAATGGTTCGCACCCCGAACGTTGCCGGAGAGATTTTCAGCAGTGGCAATCCGCCGGAGAGCCAGAAGGAAGCGCAGGCAGTCAGGCTCAGCGCCGCCAGCAAAACGAAAACGGAACGGACATCACGCCAACACATGGGCGCCCCCTTGTGGCAGTAGCCGTTGGACGGGGTCGAAGGCGGCGATATCGGAGATTTCATAATTTATATACGCTTGGGTCGCGCATTGTAACAGTAGTCAATTTTTGTTTTTGGGTGGCAATTTTGCCGCCATGGTGATCGCATGACGATCAGAAATGGCGGAACGCTAGCGGATATCCGCTAGCAAGCCCGCCCCGCCTGCCAGGAAGACCTGTCGAGCGGCCGGCCCGCGACCCGCTACAGCCCATTCCCTTACACACAACTCACTGTGCGTAGATGGTGCGCATATGTTCGACCCCTTCGACGAAATCTCTGAGGCGTTGCAATCCTTGCCAGAGGGTTTTTACGCCGGGTTCGCCGTCGCCC
>Ga0123353_10000919_pt1 | contig 35911 bp, 26 predicted proteins | sample TergutLab28metaG_3_FD_92763 | JGI IMG/M metagenome (GOLD analysis project Ga0123353, IMG submission 92763) | Labiotermes labralis P3 segment gut microbial communities from Petit-Saut dam, French Guiana - Lab288 P3 | ecosystem: Host-associated > Arthropoda: Insects > Digestive system > Gut ... | reverse complement strand
TCATTTTTCTTATTTGTTGAATAAAACGGATGTTTCATTTTTGTTATTCTTCAAAAAGTTCAAGTACGACCGCAATTTCGGATTTCGGGAGCGAAGCGGACGAAAGACGAAAATGCGGCGCACGACTTATTCTCATCAATAGCATCATTATCATCATTATAAACTGACAATATAACTGACAATATAACTGACAATATAACTGACAATATAACTGACAATATAAATGACAATATAAATGACAATATAAATGACAATATAAATGACAATATAAATGACAATGAAAAACGGCAATAAACTGACAATATAACTGACAATATAACTGACAATGAAAAACGGCAATAAACTGACAATAAACTAATGACTGCATCAGCAAATAATGATAATAGCCGTTCATCCCGATTCCGTTCTTCGCTGCGCTCAGACCGGAATTCGTAATGAACGGTCGGTATTCTTTATTTGAGCATCTTTTGTATCTTTTGCCGGTTCATGTAGACAAACACTGCCAAAACCAACAGCAGCAACAAAAGAAGCAGCCAGAGCCATGTCCAAGATTTGCCGCCGTTCAGCGCCACCTCTTCTTCTTCTTCTTCCTCTTCAATCTCCGGTTCAGACGTTGCGGGCGGTTCAGACGTTGTTGGCGGTTCATTGGTGACGGGCGGGCGGTCAACACTGCGGTTCTCTCGAATCGTCGCGTTACCGAATCCGGGTCCGCCGCCTCTGCCGTCGTCGCCGTTGTCGTCGCCGGGGCCTTCTGCTTTCACCCAAACGAAGCTGTCGCCGTCGGTGTATTCAAGATAGCCCTGTTTGGAGGAAGGAACGTTATTGTCGTCGATGAAATAAGCAGTACCATTGAGTTCGATATAAATTGTGTCAATCGGCATCGAAATGATTCCGTCGATGGTGACCATGGAATCGTTTTCTGCCAGTACGCCGATGTCGGTGCCTGTCACATCGCCGCCTATGTTTACGGTCGAATTTTGGACAGCTGCGCCGATTTCGCCTGTCACATCGCCGTCCACGTTGACGATTGAATTAATGCCCAGTACGCCGATGCCGATGCCGATGCTTGTCACATCGCCGCCCACGTTGACGGTCGAATTATCAGCATGTACGCCGGCGTTGTCGCCTGTCACGTTGCCGTTCACGGTTATGAACGAACCGCCTGCATAGACGCCGACGTCATTGCCTGCCGCGTCGCCGCCCACGTTGACGGTCGAAAATTCGAGATATACGCCGGCGCTGTCGCCTGTCACATCGCCGCCCACGTTTATGAGCGAATAATGGGCATTTAAACCGATGTCGTTGCTTGTCACATCGCCGTCCACGCTGACGATTGAATCAATTGCCTGTACACCGATGTTGTTGCCTGTCACGTCGCCGCCAACGTCGACGATCGAATCCTCGGCCTGTACGCCGATGCCGTTGCCTGTCACGTCGCCGACCACGTCTACGAACGAATTACCGGTGGCCCATACGCCGGTCATGTTTCCGGTCACATTGCCGCCGACTGTTACGGTCGCATCGATAAAGGCATGGACGCCATGAGAACCGCTGCTGTTTGTCACGTCGCCGCCAATGTCTGCGATTGCGCCGTAATACACAGCGACGTCGCCTGTGACGTTGCCGCCAATCGTGACGGACGAAGAGTTTCCGGCAGCAACGCCGCGAGAACCGCTGCTTGCCACATCGCCGCCAACGCTGATGACCGAGTCGAGTTCGGCCGATACGCCGCCGGCTGCACCCGTCACATTGCCGCTCACCGTAACGGACGCACGATTGGCATACACGCCAAATCCGTCACTCATCACGTTTGTCACCATGGCGTTGCCGCCGGCAGTCGCATTGACACCGCCTTTGGACGAATCCCGACAGATGACATTGAACTCGCCCGTGCCGCCGTCAATCAAATTGACTTCGCCGCCCGCGCCGGTCACTTCAAGAGCGTCTCCTTGTGTTGATGTCACGTTAAAGACATAGCCGGTGACGTCAAAGGTGATTTTTATGTCGTCCACAAAGATGCCTGAATTATAATCCAGGTCAACCAGAAGCTTGATGGTCTGACCGGTCAAAACGTCATCCAGCGCGTCAGCCAAATCGTGATATCGAACGCCGGTTTCAACGATTTCGCAGACAAAGGCTTTGACCCAGACAAAGTTGGTACCATCGGTGTATTCCAAATAGCCCGGCACGGTTGAGCCGACGAAAATACCTTCATCCTTCTTAATGGTAGTATAAACTCCGCCATCGGAAAGAATAACATACTCATTGGCGGCGCCTGAATGAGATAAAATTCCGTCAATGTAAATTTTGCTGCCGTCGTTTGCAGTCACGCCCGTTATAACGCCTGTCACATTATTATTGACAGTGACGGTTGAATCCACGGCAACCACACCGCCGGTACCCCCTGTCACATCGTTATAGACGATGACGGTTGAATTATCGGCAACAACACCGACTATGCCGCCCGCCGCGTTGTTATGGACGATAACGGTTGAATCATCATCGGCAAACACACCGTACCGGATGCTGCCCGTCGCATCGTTATGGACGGTAACGGTTGAATCGTAGGCAAACACACCGATTGAGTCGCCCGCCGCGTTACTGACTTCGACATTCGAATACATGGCGTTCACACCTGCAAAATCAGTCGCGGTGCTGATAACATTGAGTTCGCCGCTGCCTGCCGACAATGCCACGCCGCCGTTTACGACTTCCAGCGCATCCGTTGTATCGGATGTCACGGTCAAGATGTAATCGCCGACGTCAAAAGTGATAGATTTTCCGATAATAGTGATACCTTGGTTGTAATCAAAAGAAACCAGAAGCTTGATGGTCTGACCTGTCAAAACGTCACCCAGCGCGTCGCCCAAATCATAGTATTGAACGCCGGTTTCAACGATTTCACAGACAAAGGCTTTAATCCAGACATAGCTGACATCATCGGTGTACTCGAGATAGCCCGGCACGGTTGAGCCGGCGTAATCGCCGTCGTCCCGCTCAAAGTAAGAGGGAACGTTGCCATCGTAAAGAATAACATACTCATTGGCGGCGCCGGAATGAGATAAGATTCCGTCAATGTAAATTTTGCCGCCATCGTTGGCAACCACACCGATTTCATCGCTTGTCACATTGTTATAGACGGTGACGGTTGAATTATTGGCCTCCACACCAAACATGCCGCCCGACACATCGTTATGGACGGTGACTGTTGAATCTTCGGCATACACACCGATGTCGCCTCCCTTCACATCGTTATGGACGATGACTGTAGAATTGAGGGCAAACACACCATCCGCGCTGCCCGTCACATTATTTGAGACAGTAACGGTTGAATCTATGGCATCCACACCGACTATACCCGTTACATCGTCAGAGACGGTAACGGTCGAATTTAAGGCATCCACGCCGATTCTGCTGCCCTTCACACTGTTATTGACAGTAACGGTTGAAGAGTCGGCAACCACGCCGTGTGAGAAGGTGCTCGTCACGTTGTTTTCAACGGTGACGGTTGAATTATCGGCTTTCACGCCGGTTGCGCCACTTGCCACATCGTTATTGACGGTGACGGTTGAATTATTAGCCTCCACGCCGATTGCGCCACTCTTCACATCGTTTTTGACGGTGACGGTTGAATCCCTGGCACTCACGCCGTCAGAGAAGAGGCCTGTCACATCGTTATAGACCGTGACGGTTGAACCAAAAGCGGCAACCACTCCGATTGTGCCCGTCACATCGTTTTTAACGACGACGGTTGAATTTTCTGCAACCACACCGAAAACGCCCTTCACATCGTTATTGACGGTGACAGTTGAATTGTTAGCATGCACACCTTCATTGGCGCCCGTCGCATCATTATAGACAGTGACAATTGAACCAAGACCGGCGTGCACTCCGGCTGCGGTGCCCGCCGCATTACTGACTTCGACAGATGAATTTCGGGCCCTCACACCTTCAGAAAATAACTCAGTGCTGACAACATTGAGTTCGCCGGTGTCTGCCGACAATGCCACGCCGCCGTTTGTTACATTCATTCCGTGCGTTGTTGAGGATGTCACGTTCAGGATATAGTCGCCGACATCAAAGGTGATGAACTTTCCTGAAATAGAGATGCCTTGATTATAATCAATTGAGGTCAGGAGCCTGATGGTCTGACCGGTCAAAACGTCATCCAGCGCGTCAGCCAAATCGGTGTATTCCTGCAGAACGGTGACGCCGTCAATGTCAACAATTTCACAGACGACGGCGGCAATCGCCATGACCCAAACGAAACTGTCGGTATCTGTGTATTCAAGATAGCCCGATTTGGAGGAAGGATCGCTGTAGTCGCCGATATCATAAGATACACTGTTGATTTCGATATATGTCCTGCCGGACGGCACCGTTATGATTCCGTCAACGGTGACCTCGGATTCGTTTTCAGCACGAAGGCCGACATCGTTGCTTTCCACGTCGCCGCCGACGTTTACGGTCGAATTATCGGCAGACACGCCAAAGTCGTTGTTTATCACACCGCCGCTCACCGTGATGGTTGAATCGTTGGCAAACACGCCGTATAAGCCACCCGTCACATTGTTATGGACGGTGACGGTTGAATTCCGGGCACCCACGGCCTGACCCATTGGACCTCCCTCCACATCGTTATAGATGACGACTGTTGAATTCAAGGCAACCACACCGTGGTAACCGGCCATCACATCGTTATGGACGGTGACGGTTGAATTTTCGACCCACACGCCTTCTGAGCCACTCGTCACATTGTTATGGACGGTGATAATTGAATTTCGGGCATTCACACCAAACCCGCTGCCCGACACATCGCTGTTGACGGTGACGAATCCGTTATCGGCCAGTACGCCGAACGTACCTCCGGTCACGCTGCCGAGAACCGTTATGACCCCGCCGTTAGTGGCATTGACACCGAAAGAACCGCCGCTGTTTACCACATCGCCGTCAACGTTCACAGTCGCGCTGTAAGACGAAGAGACGCCGCTTGTGACATCGCCGCCAACGTTTACGGTCGTGCTGAAAGACGCAAAAATCTCGCTTGCGACGTCGCCGCCAACCGTAACGGACGTATTGTTTCCGGCATCGATGCCGCGCGGGCCGCTGCTTGTCACATTGCCGTCTACGCTGACGGTTGAATCGAGATTTGCCGACACGCCGTTTCCTGTACCCGTTATATCACCGCTCACCGTGACGGTCGCGCCGATGGCATGCACGCCGAGTCCGTCGCTTATCACGTTTGTCACCGCGGCTTTGCCGCTTGAGACGCTGACAGCGCTTCCTGATGTGAACAGACAAATGACATTAAACTCGCCCGTGCCGCCGTCAATCAAATTGACTTCGCCGCCGGTTTCTACCCGAAGAGCGTTTCCGTTGTCGTATGTCACGTTTAAGACAAAGTCGGTGACATCGAAGGTGATGCTTATGCCGTGCACCAAAATGCCCGTGTCGTAATCAATGTCAACCAAGAGCTTGATGGTCTCGCCGTCTTGAACGTCAGTAAGGGCGTCGCCCAAATCGGTATACTGTTGTAAAACGGTGACGCCGTCAATGCCAATAATTTCACAAACGAAGACGGCAGGCGCCTTCACCCAAACAAAGTTGGTACCGTCGGTGTATTCGAGATAGCCCGGCTCGGAAGAGACACTGTTGTTGTCACTTCTACTCAAATTTGAGATAATTGTGTCTACAATAAGCACAACATACCTATTGTCGGCACCGGAATGAGATAAGATGCCGTCAATGTAAATTTTGCTGCCGGTTTCGGCAGCCGCTCCGATTGCGCCGCCCGTCACATCATTATAGACGGTGATGATTGAATGATGGCCAACCACACCTGCGAAGCTGCCCGTTGCGTTATTATGAACGGTGACGGTAGAAGACCCGGCATTCACGCCTAAGTAGCCTGTCACATCGTTATAGACCGTGACAGTTGAATCCCGTGCAAACACGCCGTCAGAGAGGAAGCCTGTCACATCGTTATAGACGGTGACGGTTGAATTGTCGGCAAACACACCATTGTCGCCCATCGCATGACTGATTTCAACGACTGAATTCAGAGCTTGCAAACCGGCAAAACCGGTCGCGGTGCTGATAACATTGAATTCGCCGGTTCCTGCCGACAAAGCCACGCCGCCGTTTGTTACATTCAGCGCATGCGTTGTTGAGGTTGTCACGTTCAGGTTAAAATCGCCAACGTCAAAGGTGATGGACTTGTCGGTAATTTCGATGCCTTGGTTATAATCGATATCTTCCAGCAACCTGATGGTCTGACCGGTTAAAACATCAGCCAGCGCGCCGGCCAAATCGGTATACTGCTGTAAAACAGTCGAACCGTCTGTATCCACGATTTCACAAACGAAGACGGCAGGCGCCTTCACCCAGACATAGTTGGTACCGTCGGTGTATTCGAGATAGCCCGGCACGGAAGAGACACTGTTGTTGTCGATTTTCCTCAAGAAGGCACTTACACCGGTGACAAGCACAACATACCTGTTGTCGGCACCTGAATGAGATAAGACGCCGTCAATGTAAATTTTGCTGCCGGCCAAGGCATGCACGCCATTCGTACCGCCCGTCACATCGTTTTTAACGATGACGGTTGAATTTGAGGCAAGCACACCGATACTGCCCTTCACATCGTTATAGACGGTGACGGTTGAATCGAAAGCATTCACACCGTTATAGGTGCCCGTCGCATCGTTATTGACGGTGACGGTTGAATTGCCGGCATTCACGCCCATACCGCCCGCCGCATGACTGACTTCGACGACTGAATTCGTCGCTTGCACACCGCCAAAAGCCGACACGGTGCTGATAACATTGAATTCGCCGGTTCCTGCCGACAATGCCACACCGCCGTTTGTTACATTCAGCGCATGCGTTGTTGAGGTTGTCACGTTCAGGTTAAAATCGCCAACGTCAAAGGTGATGGACTTGTCGGTAATAGTGATGCCTTGGTTATAATAGATATCTTCCAGCAACCTGATGGTCTGACCGGTCAAAACATCACTCAGCGCGCCGGCCAAATCGGTGTACTGCTGTAAAACGGTCGAACCGTCTGTATCCACGATTTCACAAACGAAGACGGGAGGCGCCTTCACCCAGACAAAGTTGGTACCGTCGGTGTATTCGAGATAGCCCGGTACAGTTGAGCCGGCGCTATTGTTGTCAATCTGCCTCAAAAACACAACTGTGCCATTGTAAAGCAAAACATACCAATTGGTTTCTCCTGAGTGAGATAAGATTCCGTCAATGTAAATTTTGCTGCCAAACCCGACATCCACACCGATACTGCCGCCCGACACATCATTATGGACGGTGACGGTTGAATTGGAGGCATCCACGCCCCGTCCCGTTGAACCTCCTGCCACATCGTTATGGACGGTGACGGTTGAATCCTCAGCAACCACGCCGGTACTGCCGCCCGACACATCGTTATGGACAGTGACGGTTGAATTGGCGGCATACACACCGGTTCTGCCGCCCGACACATCGTTATGAACGGTGACGATTGAATTTTTGGCATCAACGCCCCGTCCCGACGGACCTCCTGTCACATCGTTATAGACGGTGACGGTTGAATTGTCGGCATGCACGCCGTCTAACCCGGCCGACACATGACTGACTTCGACACTTGAATTTATGGCCCGCACACCGTAAGAACCGGCCGAAGTGCCGGCAACATTGAATTCGCCGCTGCCTGCCGACAATGCCACGCCGCCGTTTGTTACATTCAGCGCATGCGTTGTTGAGGATGTCGCGTTCAGGATGTAATCGCCGACGTCAAAGGTGATGGACTTGCCGGAAATAATGATGTTTTGGTTATAATCGATATCTCCCAGCAATCTGATGGTCTGACCGGTCAAAACATCAACCAGCGCGTCGGCCAAATCGGTGTACTGCTGAAGAATGGTCGAACCGTCCGTATCCACGATTTCACAAACGAAGACGGCAGGCGCCTTCACCCAGACAAAGTTGGTACCGTCGGTGTATTCGAGATAGTCCGGTACAGTTGAGCCGGCACTGTTGTTGTCAATTTTCCTCAAGTAAGAGAGACTTACGTTGTCAAGCACAACATACCTGTCATCAGCGCCGGAATGAGATATGATTCCGTCAATGTAAACCCTGCTGCCGGCTGCGGAAACGACACCTTTGTCACCGCCCGTCACATCGTTATAGACAGTGACGATTGAAGTTCGGGCATGCACACCTTCAATGCCGCCAGTCACATCGTTATAGACGGTGACGGTAGAACCGAGGACGGCAGATACTCCGGTGCCGTCACCCGTCGCATCGTTATAGACGGTGACGGTTGAATTCCATGAATACACACCGGTGTAGCCCGTCGCATGGCTGACTTCAACGACGGAATCCATGGCCCACGCGCCTGCAAAATAAATCGCGGTGCTGACAACATTGAATTCGCCGCTGCCTGCCGACAATGCCACGCCGCCGTTCTCTACGTCAAGCGCATTCATTGTCGCGGATGTTACGTTCAGATAAAAATCGCCGATGTCAAAGGTGATGGATTTTCCGAAAATATGGATGTTTTGGTTATAATCGATGTCAACCAGCAGCCGAATGGTCTGACCGTCTTGAACATCAGCCAGCGCGTCTGTCAAATCATAGTATTGAACACCGGTTTCAACGATTTCACAGACAAAGGCTTTTATCCAGACATAGTTGGTATTATAGGCGTACTCGAGATAACCCGGTTCGGAAGAGCCGGTATAATCGCCGTCACCCTTCGTAAAAAATTCAATTCCGCCGGGCATCATAAGAACAACATACATATTGGCAATGCCGGAATGAGATAAAATTCCGTCAATGTAGATCTTGCTGCCGAATTCGGCAACAACGCCCTGACTACTGCTCACCACACCATTATAAACAGTGACGGTTGAATTGGTGGCAGCCACACCGATGTCTCCCGCCGCATGACTGACTTCGACGACTGAATTCTGTGCCCGCACACCGGCATAATTCATCGCGGTGCTGACGACATTGAATTCGCCGCTGCCTGCCGACAATGCCACGCCGCCGTCAGTTACATTCAACGCATTTGTTGTTGAGGATGTCACGTTCAGGTTAAAATCGCCGACGTCAAAGGTGATGGATTTTCCGGTAATCAGAATGTTTTGGTTATAATCGATATCTTCCAGCAACCGGATAGTCTGACCGGTCAAAACATCATTCAGCGCGTCGGCAAAATCGGCGTATTGAACGCCCGTTTCAAGTATTTCACAAACGGCTGCACTCTTTTTCACCCAGACGGAGCTGGTGCCGTCGGTGAATTCAAAATAACCCGGTTTGGAAGAGCCGACATAATCGCCGTCGTCCGAGGTAAATCTGTTACTGCCCGTCACAACATACTCATTGGCGGCGCCGGAATGAGAGATGATTCCGTCAACGGTAACTTTGCCGCCTGATGTGGCATACACACCTGTATAGTCGCTCGTCACATCATGAGTAACGGTGACGATTGAATTCTGGCCGGCAGATATTCCATTAAATCTGCCCGTAGCATTTCCTACTGTAATGGTAGAATGACCGGCTATCACGCCGGCGTGGTCTCCAATTGCGTTATCTACTGTGACGAATGAATAAAAAGATTCCACGCCATAATAGCCGCCTATTGCGTTACCGACTTCAACGACTGAATCGACGTCAAACATACCTGCGCGGTAGGTACCTTTGGCATCTTGTAAAACCTTAACATGGCTGTTGACGACGTATGCGCCGGAGTGGTCACCCTCAGTGTTCGTCACAACGGTAACGAAACGCGGATCGTGCGGATAGGCTGTGTTCCAAACATAGAGACCGCTATAACCGGACGCGGTGCTGATAAGATTGAGTTCGCCGCTGACTGAATCCAACAGCACGCCGCCATCTTCTACATAAAGCGCATACGTTGTATCGGATGTCACATTCAGGATATAATCGCCGACTTCAAAGGTGATGACTTTTCCGTAAATTTCGATTCCTTGGTTATAATCGACAGAGTTCAGAAGCCTGATGGTCTGACCATCCAAAACATCATCCAGCGCATCGGCCAAATCGATGTACTGCTGTAGAACGGTCGAACCGTCAGTATCTATGATTTCGCAAACGGGAGCAGTGCTTGCCTGTGCAGCGAAACCCAAAAAAAGTGTTAAAATCAGTACGGCCGCGATAACAAACGGCATTCTTTTCTTCAAATTGATTCGACTTGTTGCATTCGGCGCAGTACTTGTACTCATTCCGTAACCCCGTCATTTGTTCTTTTCATAAATCAGATAATTATTTCCTAACCGGAAAGACGTTTTTCAAGGGCCGTTTTTAAAGTGAATATAATTTATGCAGTAGGTATTACAACATTATTTATAAAAGTGATTGTGACCTAAAAATCAATGACAGAAGAGGGGATATATTTTCAAATAAAAATAAAATAGATGCAACTAAATAAAAACGAAATAAACACAATGAGGAACAATAAAATAAACACAATAAAATCAATGAAATCAATAAAATCAATAAAGTCAATAAAATCAATAAAATCGATAAAAAAAGAATTGAAGAGAGCGTTTTTAGTCATAATCGTCAAAAAAATCATTTAAATGAGAGCCGGACAGGCCGGAATCATTCAAATGAACGGCGCCGGCATGAATTCCTAATGGAAACGCATGCCGGAAACTCGTGCCGGAAACTTATGCCGGAAACTTATGCCTGATTATTTTGCGAACATCTTTTGAAGCTTTTCCCGGTTCATGTAGACATACACGACCAGAATCAACAACAGCAGCAAAAGAAGCAGCCAAATCCATGTTCGAGATGTGTCGTCATTTGATGCGGCTTCCTCGTTTTCCGCGTCGGCGTCATCGCCCGCTTCGCCGTTAGATTCGCCATTGCCGTTATCATCGTCGACGGATCTCTGCTGACCGCCGGTCTGATCGTCATCGTCATAGTTAACGGCTCTCTGCTGACCGCCGGTCTGATCGTCATCATCGTCATAGTTAACGGCTCTCTGCTGACCATTATTCTGATCGTCGGGGCCGACGATTGTCGCGCTGCCAAAGCTGCTGCCGCCGCTGTTTCTGTCGTTGTATTCATACTGCCCCTGACTCACAGGGATAATCTTAGCGCTGTCGGAAACGTCAAAGGTCGGCGTTGTGCCGGCCGGGATTGCGCCCGCCGGCGCCGCGAAACATAATAAAAGTGCTATTGTCAGTACGGCCGCTATGACAAGCGGCATTCTTTTCTTTAAATTGAAGTGACTCATTGCATTCGATGCAGTATCTGTATTCATTCTGTAACCCCGTCATTTTTTTTGTTTCGTCGGTCATTTGTTTCCGTTATCGGAAAGACGTTTTTAAATGACCGTTTCATAATGGCCGTTTTTAAATAATGTATAAACGACATTATACGATATAAAAATAGAAGTATAAATAAGTAATTGAGACACGGAATCGATAACAGAAGAAGGTTTTTATATTTAAAAAAGAATTAAAACTGAAATAGCTAAATAGGGAAAATAAAACGAAAGTGATATTGGTTTATTTCAAAGGAACGTGAAGAACGGTTAAACGGCCGGAATCGTCTTTCTCGCCGTCCTCTGAGTCATTGTAAGAATCGTTGGTTGAAGCGTTGGAAGCGTTGGAAGCGTTTGAAGACGAAGGGCAGGACGAATGAGAACAGCCTGACGAATAAGAACAGCCGGATGAATAAGAACACGTGCCGCAGCCGCTTTTTCCAGTCGAAAAACACTTGACTTTCCAAATAATAATGAGCACCGCCGCCAAAAGCATCCCGTAAACGAGAAGGGAAGGGAGGAGTGATGTCATATCTGCCATAATTATTTTTCCGGTTTGTCAGTTTCAATTTGTCAGTTTCGGTTTGTCAGTTTCGGTTTGTCAGTTTCAGTTTGTCAGTTTGCCGGTTTGTTATCTTGTCAGTTTGCTCACAAATAAAACGATAAGAACATACCCGCGCGATAAACCAAAAAGGCGGCGACATACGCGACTGCCGTTTGATAACCGGCGGCGGCAAACGCCAGTTTCCAGCTTCCGAGTTCGCGCCTGATGACGGAAAAGGCGGCAACGCAGGGGAGGTAAAGCAGTGTAAAGACGGTGAACGCGTAAGCGGCGGGCAGCGTGAACAGTGCCTCAAACTCAGCTTCCGTGAAGAGGATGCTGATTGTGGAGACCATCGCTTCTTTGGTGATAAAGCCGGTCATCAGGGTGACGGCGGCGCGCCAGTCGCCGAAGCCGAGCGGCGAAAAAAGCGGCGCGATGGCGGTTCCGAAAACGCCGAGGATGCTTTGTGACGTGTCGGAGGCGGGGGCGAGCGAGAAGTCATAGCCTTGGACGAACCAAATAACGATTGACATCACAAAAATGATTGTACCGGCTCTGATAATAAAGCCGCGCGTTTTTTCCCAAACGTGATGAAGGTAAGTGTACAAGTCGGGGAAACGGTAAGGGGGCAGTTCCATGATAAACGGTGACCGCGGCCCTTTGAAAACGGTTTTCTTCAACAGCCACGCCGACACGACGGCGACAAGAATGCCCAAAACGTACAGCGAGAGCATAATCAGGCCCTGATGCGCCGCGAAAAACGTACCGATGAATAAGATGTAAATCGGGAGGCGGGCGCCGCAAGACATAAACGGCGTAATAAATATCGTCGCTTTGCGGTCCGCTTCGTTGTCAACGGCGCGGGCAGTCATAATGGCGGGAACGGTACACCCAAAACCGAGAAGCATCGGAATGAAACTCTTACCCGAGAGCCCGAGTTTATAAAAAACGCGGTCCATCAAAAATGCCGCGCGCGCCATGTAACCCGTATCTTCAAGAAGCGTCAAAAAGGTGAACAAAATGACAAGCTGAGGGATAAAGACCAAAACGCTGCCGACACCCGCGATAATGCCGTTGACAACGAGGTCGGTCATCCACCCGGAAGTTCCGGCGGCCGTAAACCAATTTTCAATATAACCGGCAAGCAACTCGTTAAAGCCGGCGTCAATCAATCCCGAAAAAAACAAGCCGACGGCGCCGAAAGAGATTTGAAAAACGGCGAGCATCATCACCAAAAAAATCGGAAAGCCCAGCCATTTGTTTGTCAAAACGGAATCAATCTTCCTCGTCCGCTCCCGCTGAACGCTTCTTTCGCCTTCGCGGACGGTGGCGGAAATGATTTTCTCGATCCGTTCATAAATGACAGCGGACTGCGCGTCGTAGTCAATCGTTTCCGCTTTCTTCAAAAGAGCCGGGTCAAATTTTGTCTTTTCAACGCCTTCGCCGTCGTTTTGAACCCCCGTTTCAATCAAGCAGGTTTCTCGGCGGGATTCTTGAGATTCTTGAGATTTTTGAGATTCCGGAGATTCATGAAATTCTTGAGATTCATGAGATTCTTGAGATTCATGAGATTCTCGGCGCGATTCCAAAGCGCCTGAGCCGTCATTAAAAGACGGAGCAGATGGCCGACCGCAGCTTAAAATTTCATCAGCCTTTGAAATCAGCCGATCAATACCGCCTTCGGCAACCTTTGACATGTGATGACCCGCAAGCTTTGCAACTTTCGCTGAAAAACTTTTGCCTTCCAAAGCGGAAATCGGAATGACCGGAATACCGAGCAGGGCTGACATTTTGTCAAAATCAATCTCTGTATTGTTCTGCTCCACCTCATCCATCATATTCAAAGCCGCAATCATGGGGCGGCCTAACTTTTTAAGCTGGAAAGTCAGGTACAAATTTCTTTCCAAATTCGTACCGTCAATGATGTTGATAATCAAATCGGGACTTTCATCAACAATGTAGTTGCGCGCAATGATTTCCTCTTCGGAATACGGCGTCAAAGAATAAATGCCCGGCAAATCAACAACACGAACGGTGACTTTGCCACCCGCGGCAGCATCCGCGGCATTTTGGCTTCTTGTCGTGTAAAATCCGACCTTCTTCTCAATCGTCACGCCCGGCCAGTTGCCGACCTTTTGGCCGGATTTTGTCAGGCGGTTGAAAAGAGTCGTTTTACCGCAATTCGGGTTGCCGGCAAGGGCAATCGTGTAGGCGGCCTGTTCCGTCATGACTCTGACACTCCTTCTGCCACTCCATCGGCCGCTCCGCTTGAGTCTCTGATGTCTTCAATAAAAATGTCGGAAGCTTCGCTTTTCCGAATAGCGAGGTTATACCGGCGGATTTTAAGTTCAATCGGGTCGCCCAGAGGTGCCGCTTTGACCACCTCGATTGTTGTTCCCGGGGTCACGCCCATGCACAGCAAACGGTTTTTTAAAAGATTCGTCCCGCCGATATTCACCACTTTACAGGTACGGCCGGGTTTAACTTCACTGAGAGTTTTAGTCATAAATTAAGTCACTTGTTTTTTTGAATGAAATAAGAATCAGCGCGCAGACATTGAATAAACAAAACGCGAACGCAAATTTTTGAGACGGGGTGAACCGTTTTTGAATAAATTGAATGATTGAATGAATTGAACGAGATGAAAAACGGTCGTCAAAACATGAAGCGCAACGAGAATTCACAGCGTCCATAAATTTTTCACATGACATATCATTTTTCGTTTATTAAAAATATTTCGGTTTGACGAAAACAATCCATATCAAATTTCTAAGTATATAAACGTGCCGACATCAAAAGCAACACAAATGAATAAACGGCACCAAAAGAGGTCGTATAAATGTATCGAATCGGCGGATGCACACTCAATTCATTTAAATCAATAAAACCGTTTATACAATTATGGACTTAGAAGGCCGCGCAAAAAGACTCATTTTGAAAAAAGACAGCGAAGCCGCCCGAAAACTCGCGGACGGGATGAAGGAATACAAAGACTTATCCGACGCGGAAGCCTTCGCTTTGGCAGGCGCGGTATTGGAAGAAACAAAAGCCGCTTTGGCGCTTAAAGGAGACATTTTCAATTACGAAAAATCCGGCGTCGGCATGGGCAGATTCGGTGTCGGGTCGCGCGGCGCGGGCGACTTTTACGTTCATGAAAAAATCGGCAAAGTCATCGGCAAAACATCCGCCGTTTTGGATTCATCAAACTTGGATGATTCGGGTGTTGTCGGAATTGACAATAATTGCGATGAAAATAATGACAAAAATGAAAACAACGAATTGTTGGTACTGACCGTTGACGGCATCCACTCTCGCCTGAGCGCGTTTCCTTTTTTGGCGGGATTCCACGCTGCAAAAGCCGCTCTGCGCGACATCTACGTGATGGGCGCAAAGCCCGCCGCCATGCTTTCCGATATCCACGTCGCTGATGACGGCGACGTCGCCATGATTTTTGATCACATCGCCGGCATTACCGCCGTTTCCGAATTGACCGGCATCCCCTTGATCACGGGAAGCACGCTTAGAATCGGCGGCGACATGGTGATTGGCGAACGCATGACCGGCTGTGTCGGCGCGGTCGGCACTGTCAACGCCCGCGGCCTGACGGCGCGCAACAAAGCAACCCCCGGTGACCTTATTCTGATGACAGAAGGCGCAGGCGGCGGAACCGTGACAACCGCTGCCATTTACTCAGGCTATGCCAAAGCCGAAGAAGTCGTTGAAAAAACATTAAACGTCGACTTCCTGACCGCCTGCCAAGCCATCTTGGACAGCCCCGGTCGGCTTCATACGAAAATCCATGTCATGACCGACGTCACAAACGGCGGCGTTCGCGGCGACGCTTATGAAATCTCAAAAGAAGCAAACGTCCGCCTTGTTTTTGACGACGCCGCTTTGAAAAATTGCGTCGAACCGTCAGCCGGAGAAATGTTTGAAGCGCTCGGCATTGATTTTCGCGGCGTCTCCATTGATTCCCTTCTCGTCATCTGCCCCGAAGAAATAGCCGCCCCCGTGATTCAAACCGCCGGAAGCGCCGGCGTTAAAATGTACATCACCGGCCGCGTCGAAGAGAAGGCGCCGAACAAATTCGACACCGCGCTGGTTGTCGCCGGCGAAGAAAAAGAATTCAAACCGATGTTTCGGGAAGCCGCATATACGCCTTTGAAAAAGGCAATCGGCGAAAAAGAGCCGACCGATTTTGAAGCCATGAAAAAGGAAATTGACGCGGCGGCCGCCGCGGCAGTTGAGAAAAGAGAACGGACTGTTCAAAGAATAAAAGAAAAAACGGATAACGGTTAAACGTTCAAAAAAACGTTAAACTATTTTTTTACATACCCAGCGAATAACGATCACGGAAATGCCGCCTCGCTTCAGTTCTTTTAAGCTGAGGGCATAAAGTTCTTCAATCTTTTGAGAAACATCGCCCTCCTGTTCGCCGAAATGAACGGAATGGACGGAATGAGCGGAATGAACAGAATGAGCGGAACACGGCTCCTTTGCCCCGCCGCCGAAAAGAACGCCCCTGATCACGCCTTCCGGGTCAAACGTCTCCTGTCCGCCCGTCATCGCCGCCGCCGAGTTGTACATCACGTAAATCAAAAGCGGAACATCGTGATGGGCCGCTTCTGCCAACCCGATAAGGCCGGAATGGAAAAAGCCGAAATCGCCGACAACGGCAATTGATTTTTGACCGGACGTCATGCTTGCGCCCGCGCCGATGCCGATACTTGACCCGAGGGCAACAGCGCTGTCCAAAACGAAATACGGGGAAACAATGCCGTACATCGAACAACCGACGTCGCCCGACGTGTAAACGCCGGTCTCTTGTTTCAGCCGTTTCAGCATGTCATAAAAAGGGGAATAAGCACACCCGTCACAGAAATAAGGGTCAGCGGCAGGCCTCTTGTAAATGTCAAGGTCTTGTGACCGCTTCACAAAACTTTCAGAAAGATGTTCCAAAGCAAACAAAATATCGCCGCCGCCGACATCCCCAAACGGCAAATGACCTGTACGCTTGCCGAGAACGGCGCCGAAAACACCATCGGAAACACCGCCGGAAACATCGCCGAGAATGCGGATCTGATCTTCAATAAAGGATTCCGATGCCTCGGCAACGATTATTGTCTCATGCGCCTCGGTAAACGCCCGAATTTGAGAGAGCGGGAGCGGAGAAACAATGCCGAGTTTCATGACGGAAAACGAGTGCCGCGCACATGTCGGATGCGTTTTAGGGAGGGAGGCGAGAACGTCTTTGACTCGGTCAAAGCATTTGCCCGACGCGATTATGCCGATTGCTTTCCCCCCGTCAGCCACGGAATCGAGAGAAGGATAATTTTCAATACTGCAAAGGCCGGCCGCCGCTTCAAAAAGAAGTTCATCGCCGGCAAAATGAGAACGCAGATACCTGCCCTTCGTTCTGTAATCCCAAACACCCGAATCACAACACGCGTTTTGAATTTCGGGAGCAAGAGAGGCTGAAGGAACAGAAGGGACGAAAGAAACGGAAGGAACGGTGTCATCAGAACCGAAACAAACAGATTGGCGGGCTTTGAGAACGGCATCCGTCAGCCGAATAATAACCGGCGCCTTCAGTTTCTCCGACATCGCGAACGCCTGTACCGTATAATCAAAAACATCCTGAGGCGAGGCGGGGTCATAAACAAGCGCCCTTGCAAGCGGCCCGTAAAAGCGCGTATCCTGAGAATTTTGAGAGCTTGCGGCATCAGGGTCGTCGCCCGCCAAAATAACCAAGCCGGCGCCGATTGTGTGAATCATTGCCGTCATCAGCGGGTCGGCTAAAATATTCACGCCGACGTGTTTGACGGCGACAAAAGAGCGTTTACCGGTAAAAGAAGTCCCAAGACCCCATTCAAAAGCCGCTTTTTCATTGGTAAACCAGCCGGAAACGGCGGCAAATTCATCGGAATCCAAAAAAGCCCGAACAACATCCGTTATCGGGAAACCGGGGACACCGTAAACGGCGCCGACTCGGCAGCGGGACGCGGCGGCAAGAAGAGCTTGAATTCCGGATATTTCAGTCATCACAAAAGAATAGCCTAAAAGAAGTATATTTAGTTTTTAGTTAAAAATAAAAACGGAAAAAAGGAAAAAGGAAAAAGAAAATAAAAAGGAAAAAGAAAATAAAAATGAAATATGCCGGCCGGTCGGCAAATTTCCTATTTCCCGAATCAGAATAAAATTCCGAAATTCCGGCAGCGGAATGAGAATGGAAGCGGCAATGGCCTTGGCACATTGCCGCCTTTCGATTCAAGATATTTCGTCAAACTATTTTGTCAAACTATTTCGTCAGACGATTGCAACAGGCCTTTCTTCAGTTCCGACCGGATAAATCAAACCGTAGTCGGGGTAAACCGGCTGCGGGATTGAGATTGTCCGTACAAGTCTCCAGCTGTCCATATCATAGACGTGAACCTGCTGATTGGAGAAGAAGTAGAGGTTGCTGCCGATGTAGACCGACCTCACGATATAGCCCAGGTTGTTCGTATCTTCCTTTTTCACCAAAGTAATGCTGCCGTCTTTGATTTGGAAGACAAAGGCGTTGTTGTAACCGGGGACGACCATCAGGTTTCTGTCGGGGATCCATGTGAAGCCGTGGTAGTCGTAAAGGCTTGCGTATTCGTTACGGTCGAAGTAGTATGTACTCAATTCGATGGGTCTGGTCGGGTCTGAAACGTCGTACAGGGTGAGCTTCGGGCGCCAGTCTCTCCAGTCGGCGGTTGAGCCGAAACCGACAATCAATGTGTCATTAATCGGGTACAGGTAGGAGTAAGAGCCGGTCAGCTTCATGTTGCCGAGCAATTTCGGGTTTTCTTTGTCGCTGAGGTCAATGACCAAGAACGGGTCAGCGTCGCTGTAGGTTGTGATGTAAAGCGTGTTTCCGATGTAGCGGGCGCTTTGTATATATTCTCCGTAAGCGAGGCCGTCAAGCTGACCGATGACTTCCATGTTCGAATCAAAGACGGTCACAACCGCGGTGGTTGAGCGGTCGCCCCACCAGTTGTCGCCTTTGGCTGAAAGCACGCGCAAGCTGCCGTCTCCTTCGTCCATAAAGAACTGATTGTGGACTCTGCCGGGCACGAAACCTGAAACCACGTCAAAGGATTCCATGCAGACTTTTGTAATCGTTGTCTTTTCCGTTTCCACAATTAATGCAGAGGCGTAAGCGTTGTAATCATTACTGAATTGACTGTAAGCAGCCCATGGGTCATCGCTGTCAATCGAATCGTAGTACTTGCCGATGGCTTCTGAAACAGCCAGGTATTTGATGTAATCGCTCAAATCGTAACCCATCACTTTTCGAATGTGGCTCATCACATCGGACGGGAAGTAGTTTGAACCGTTTTGGACCACGAAGTCCAGATACATGAGCTGAGTGTTCGGGTAGTAATGGTTTGTCAGATAAAGATTGGTGCCGGATGCGAAGAGAGTCGTATAATAGTTGCCAATCAGCGCAATCGTCTTGTCAAAGTTGCCTGTTTCGACATCAATTTTTGAAATGAAATAGGCTGAGTCGGTGTTGGGCATAATAAGGCTCGGGCCGTAGGGATAATAACAGTCGCTGTAGGCGATGGGGGCTCCTCTGAACATTATGGGGTAATGACTGATGCCGTATTCCTGAGTGATGAGGTATAATTTGCCGTCGACCATACGGGAATGGCTGAGATAGCCGTCATAGGATTGTTCCCACGCTTTTACCGGGAACGCCGGGTCAGAAACATCGTAAGCGACGATTGATCTGTTTTCCCAGCCGGTCTTAATGACGATCAGCGTGTCATTGAACAAATAAAGGTTGCCGCCTGTTTCAACGATTTCGGCGATAATAGACGCGGTCGCAGCGGGGAGCGCATCGATAATATACGTTATTTGATAAATGTCGTAAGAGTAATAGGGGTATCTGACATCATCGATAAAGGTGATATTTGACGGGTAATAGGTATGAGGCGTATAGTAAATGATTTTGCCATCCGTTTTCACCAAATCGGCTTCATCCACGCCCGCGATTTGAACGTTCGTTGTGGAATAACTGTCGCCGCCGCCGAGGTGGCTGCTGCCGCCGACTGACGCGGGTGATTCGGCTGATTCGGCAACCGCTGTCGCCGCCATATCGTTACTTGTCGAGCCGGGGGCCGTCGGGGCGCGCGGTCCTGATCCTGAACCGGAACCGACAATGTTACTCAGGAAAGCTTGCATTTCTTTCTCGGATTTAAACGACGTCATGCCGACGTTGTCAAAATCTTTGGAATCTTTGTCTGATGATAAACAGCCGCTGACAACCAAAACGGAGGCCAGCACAAGGCATAAAACTGCAATCGTTTTAAGATGGATTTTCATTTGTTAAAACTCCCTCGTTGAATCTTTACTCTGGTACACTGTTCAATACAGTGCTCAATACAATGTTCAATACAATGTTCAATACAGTGCTCAATACAATGTTCTACAGTGCTCAATACAGTGTTCAATTCAATGTAATACAATGCTCAAAATACAATGCATTGTAGTCGGTTTTTATATTTAGAGATTGTTAATATTATTCAATTTTATTTCAATACAATGCCGCCTGTGAATCTTAAAAAATTGATTTCAGATATATCGGCCATCAGATATACTTTCAAGATAAACATATGACATTGATATCTTAGTAAATCGACAATAGACTAATGTAATGTTTACTATATAAACTTTTTTAGGTTTACATATATTTAAAACAAAACCCTTTGGAAAATGACAAATGCTCAGAAAATGGAGGAATTTTCGCCGGAGTTTGACCGCGAATATTGCCGCGAATTTTGCCGTAAGTATTTTTTTCGGAAGGCAACTTTTTTAAATGAAGGATTCTTTTCATACTCCGTTATTATTCCTGTCCGTTAATTTATTCAATAATCAGCGGCAGAAAAACACAGATTCATCACGTTCAATTATTCACATTCAATTATTCACATTAATGACTTATTCATGAATTCTTATCCATGATTTATCGATGACTTATCTTTTTCAAGAATATTTAGGGTTATAATATGGCAAAAAAGAGAATGGCCAATAAAGAATTGGCAAATCCCGGACAGAAAAAACAAATAAATCCATTAATAGCAATCGTCGGCGGTCTTTTTATCGTCTTATTGACTTTTGCGATTATCGCGGTTGCCTTCCACCCCGGACCCCCCATTTCCAGAGATGACGGGAAATACAACACAGCCGCGGTTGGCGACACGGTTTCCCTCAACTATATCGGTAGATTAGATAACGGTATGGTCTTTGATACCAATGAAAACCGCCCGCCTCTTGAAGTTGTTTTGGGAGCAAACCAAGTTATTCCCGGTTTTGAAAAAGCGCTTTACGGCCTGAAGAAAGGCGATACGAAAACCTTCCGAATCCCCCCCGAAGAAGCTTATCCGTACAACCCCGAAGCTGTCATCGCATTCAACAAAACAGACGTTGTTGACAGCCTTGGTGAAGAACCGGAAATCGGTCAAGTAATCGTGCTTGTAAACGACTATGGAGAGGCGCAAGGCATGGTTGTGGAAATCACAGAGACCGACGTCATCGTTGACTTCAACTCACCTGTTGCGGGTCAATATCTGACTTTTGAGATTACCGTTCTTGAAGTCAAAAAAGCTTCAAGCAGCTCCAATTATTATTAAGTTTAAAAATTCCGTCAAATGAAACGGCTCTGTCGTTTCATTTCTTTTTCACTTTTCTTTGATTGTCTAATCTTTGATAGTCTAATCTTTGATAGTCTAATCTTTGATTGTCTGTCCCTTGATAGCCTATTGCCTGTGCCTTGACTGCCTGTGCCTTGATTGCTTGTGCCTTGACTGCCTGTGCCTTGACTGCCTGTGCCTTGACTGCCCGTGCCTTGACTGCCCGTGCCTTGACTGCCCGTGCCTTGATTGCCTGCCCCTTGATTGCCTGCCCCTTGATTGCTCGTCCTTTGATTGCCCGTCCTTTGATTGCCATTCTAAAGTCTTTTGACACAGTTTGAGACAAAACCAAACGGTTTTAACCTACATCTGCCTTTTATTTTCAAATTTAATTTTAAAACGCCGGTTTTCCCGGATTTTGGTGATTTTTTGCAAACAACGACACAGCTTTTTATTATTATCTTTCTCATTTATTGGGCGGCTGTTTTTTGGCTGAAGAAACGGGGGACATTGGCGAAGTACAACATTTCGGCCTTCGGCCCGATATTGATGATTGAAACAACAAGAGGGTTGAAGTATATCGACAAAATTGCCGCCCCCAAAAGATTTTGGCGTTTGTTTGCGAATATCGGCATCGTTTTGATGTTCGCCGGCATGATTTTTATGTTTTCGCTGGTGGTTTTTTCAGATATCGTCCTGCTTCAAACCATTTTAAACGGCACCGTCATAGAGCCGAATGAATTTCATGAACTGAAAAATATTATCTTAATCCCCGGCGTCAACCAATTCATACCGCTGGTATGGGGCATTATCGCCTTGGTCATTGCCATTTTCATCCATGAAATGATGCACTCCGTACTCGCGCGCGCCGAAGACATTAAAGTCCACGCAGTCGGCGTTATCGCCGCCCTCGTCCCGATCGGCGGGTTCGCTAAAATTGATGAGCGCCAGCTTTACGGCGATGAACTGGATGATTTGGACGACCCCAAAAAAGATAAAAAGGAGCAGGCAGACGGTTACAACGATTTGACGGCTTCCATTGAAGAAATACGCGAGCGTGAAAAAGCGGAGCGCGACGCTGCCGAAAAAGCAGAGCGTGACGCTGCCGGATATGAAACCGCAAGACAAGAAACCGCCGAACCTGAAGCGAATAAGCATTCAAAAACATCTGACCGCCCCTAGCCGAAAACGGCCACCAAAACACAGCGTTCACGCATTTTGGCGGCGGGCGTTATGTCCAATTTCTGTGTCGCGCTGATTGCCGCCATGCTTTTTTTCGGTCCCGTTCTCGGCGGTATCCAGCCGATCGGGAATTTGCAAATTATGGGAATCGATGACGGTTCTGCGTCTTTGGATTCCGGCCTGATGAATGAGATGGTTTTAATAAGCATCAACGGGCAAAAAGTAACGGATACAGAATCTGTTGACCGAGCGCTGTCGGCGGTATCGCCGGGAGATACGGTAGATGTCCGCGCTTCTTATCAGCGGACGAGCCAAGATTATATCGTTCACATCAGCCCGTCGGCTGAAAATGTCAATTACGCCGGCATTTTGATTACAAGCGTTGTTGCCGGAGCGCCCGCGGAAACGGCGGGGATTAAACCCGGAATGATTATTTCAAAAGTCAACGGCGAATACATAAACGGCATGCAAGGCTTTTTTGACGTGATGTCAATCAAATCACCCGGCGACACCGTTGTTTTTACGGCAAAAGAATCAAATGACACAAGCGGCGCGACAAGCGATATTGAAATCGTTCTCGGCGCAACCCCCGGAAATGAAACGAGACCTTATATGGGCATTTATTACTCCGCCGGCCCGCTTTACATCGGCCTTCTCGGCATAAGCGTCGGTGAATTCAACGCGGAAGGCTATCTGTCGTTTTTAAAGTCCTTGCCGTCTCTGATGGTCAGCTTTAATCCTTCAGACCTGAGAGGGTCTTTCGCGACCATGCTCTCCGCTTGGTTCTTCATATTGATGATGCCATTCCTCAGCCTGATGGGCGAGGGTTTCGGCGGCTTTTCGGGCGTCATGATGGCGTTCTTTGAGCCGGCCGGGTGGGCGGAACCCTTCGGCATCGGCATCTTTTGGGCCGCCAATTTGCTGTTCTGGGTGGCTTGGCTGAATTTCTATGTCGGCCTCTTCAACTGCCTGCCGGCGCTCCCATTGGACGGCGGCCATTTGTTCAGAACATATTTCCTGAAAGCTGCCGAAAAATTCAATATGGAGAGAAAGAAAGCTGTTCGCTTATCCGTTCGCGTCAGCGGTTATTTGACAGCCTTTATCTTCCTGTCATTTGTCATCATGTTTGTTTGGCCGCATCTGAGCAGCTTCTTTTTCGGCCTGTTTGGCTGATTCGTTTTCGGGCGTCAAAAGCTTTAAAATCAAAGAAAGCTTTTTTGAGCCCGCATTTGGGCCTATAGGGTAGCGGATATCCTGACGGACTTCGAAACAAAATATTGTGAAGACATCCGTCGACTTGCGTTCGAGTCGCAATAGGCCCGTTTTTTTTAACGCTTTTTTTTAACGCTTTTTTTTAACGCTTTTTTTTAACGCCCTGAATGCTTTTAACGCCCCGCGCAACACCGCCCTATATCGCATTTTGAAGAAAAATGTAAGAAAGTGTTATGAGTTGGATGCTTTTTTCACACTGATTTTAAAAATGCTTATATACATCAGGCTTTGTTTAATAATTCGTAACACTTTCGATTTATTATTTAACAAATTTTAATAACGAGAAAACATTTTCACGCTCGTATCGGTGCGCCGAAATGATCAAAAAGGAATATTCATTAAAAGGGCTGGGCTGCGCGAATTGCGCCGCGAAAATAGAAGATGCCGTCGCCCGCTTGGATGGCGTGGAAAGCGCGGCGGTCAGCTTCGCGACCGCGACGCTTTTCGTCGAACAGAAAGAGGATGGCGGCGATGGCATTTTTCAGGCGATTGAAGATGCCGTTCACTTAATCGAATCACATGTCGTAGTTTTGGAAAAGGATAAGCGCGCCGCGTTTGAAACAAGCAAAACGCCCGTCATGCTCCGCCCGTTCGCCGCTTCATGCGCGGTTGGCGCCGGAAAGGCGGATGCAGGTACAGTTGACATCGACAAAACTGACGCCGCCGCAGTTGTTGATTTCGGCAAGGCTGACACCGGTACGGCTGACACCTGCAAAACTGACCCCGCCACGATTGACGCCGCCGCTGTTGACCTCGCCGTGGCTGACCTCGCCGCTAATTTTGAATGTAAAAATAAAAACGAAGACACCCCTTTCGATTCTCGCCAAAAAAAGAAAAAACGTTTTGCATTCATTCAATACATTGATAAAAAGAGAGCCGCTCGGCTTCTGATCGGTATTTTCGTGTATCTGGTCGGCATTTTGATTCACATCTCTCACGGGGCGGAGATTATGTTTATCTCGGTTCCCGAGTTCGCGGTTTTCGGGGTCGGTCATCAGTCGCCGGCGGAATATCTCATATTCGTCGCGGCTTACTTAATCATCGGCGGCGGTGTCGTTTACAAAGCATTTCGGGGGATTGCCCGCCGCGAGTTTTTCGATGAGAACTTTTTGATGACGATTGCGACTTTCGGCGCTTTTGCCGTCGGCGAATATCCCGAAGCGGTTGCCGTGATGCTCTTTTATCAAATCGGTGAGCTCTTTCAGGAAGCCGCCGTCAGCCGCTCCCGTAAATCCATTTACGACATGATGGACATCCGCCCGGATTACGCGCATCGGGTGACGGCGGACGGCGGCTGCGTGACGGTTCCGCCTTATGAGGTCAATATCGGTGACACCATCTTGATTAAGCCCGGCGAAAAAATTCCTTTGGACGGGACGGTCTTGACCGGCGTGTCTTTTGCAGATGTCTCCGCTCTGACCGGAGAATCCGTCCCGAGAACCGTTCGTGAAGGCGACGCCGTTCTTTCCGGCAGTATCAATAAAAGCGGAACGCTGACGGTTCGCGCCGAAAAATCATTTGAGCAGTCGACCGCATCCAAAATATTGGATTTGGTTGAGAACGCCGCCGCGAAAAAGGCGCCGACCGAGAAGTTTATCACGCGCTTTTCGCGGTACTACACACCGTTGGTCGTGCTTGCCGCCGTTTTGATCGCCGTCATCCCGCCGCTCCTTCTTCCCGGCGCGTCGTTTGAGGATTGGGTTTACCGCGGCTTGGTTTTCCTTGTCATCTCCTGCCCCTGCGCGCTTGTGATTTCCGTTCCGCTCAGTTACTTCGGCGGTATCGGCGCCGCGTCAAAGAAAGGCGTTCTCGTCAAAGGCGGAAACTATTTGGAAGGCCTGACACAAGTCAAAACCGTCATCTTCGATAAAACGGGAACGCTTTCCAAAGGCGTTTTTGACGTCGTTTCGATTGACCTTCCGAAAAACAGCGTTTATGATGAAAACGAAGTTCTCAGGTACAGCGCCGCCGCCGAATCTTTCTCGAATCACCCGATTGCCCTTTCCATCGTCAGCGCCGCCGAGGAAAGAAGCGAGGAAAGAAACGCCGCCGGATTTATTCCTGATATCTCAAAAATCACGTCTCATACGGAATATCCCGGACTCGGCGTTATCGCCGTTTATGACGAAAAGGTGGTGGCTGTCGGAAATTTGAAGCTGATGGCGCGGGAAAATGTGGACCTGTCGGATTCAAATCTGCCGGTTCGCGATTCTCCGTCAGCCGACATGGAAACACATGTTTATGTCGCCGTCAGCGGCCTCTTTGCCGGAAGAATTGCGATTTCCGACGTCGTTAAGCCGGACAGCCGAGAAGCGTTGGCGCGCCTCAAACGGCTCGGCATCAATAAAACAATCATGGTAACGGGCGACACGGACAAAGCCGGCCGTTCATTCGCCGCCGATTTGGGTCTGGATGAAGTTTATACAGAGCGGCTGCCTCATGAAAAGATAGAAACGCTTGAACTGATTGAAGCAGAAACAAAAGCCGCCGGCTCAAATGCGAAAGTCGCCTTTGTCGGCGACGGCATCAATGACGCGCCCGCGCTCATGCGCGCGGATATCGGTATTGCCGTTGGCGGTATCGGTTCGGATGCCGCCGTTGAAGCGGCGGATATCGTGCTGATGACGGGCGACCCGGCGCAGCTTGCCGACGCTTTTGAAACGGCTCAAAAGACAAAAGCCGTTGTTTACCAAAACATCATTTTCGCGCTCGGCGTGAAACTCATCTTCATGACGCTGGGCGTTTTAGGCATCGCGTCCATGTGGGAGGCCGTGATTGGAGATGTCGGCGTGACAATGATTGTGGTTTTGAATGCCATGAGACTTTTGAGACTGAAATGAGCTCGGATTTGTTTTTTAAAAAAAGTGAAGGGAAAAAAGCGGTCGTTTTTTTGCTTTTTAAAATTTTTTTGCTTTTTAAAATTTTTTGATTTTTTTAATCATACATTTCCCGCTTTTAATACCGCGCAAACGTTTTCGACTTCTTCTCTGAATTGGTCATCGGAGAAGCCCATCATATTCGCGAGATACATTGCGCCGCCTGCGCCTGCGCCTTCTTTTATGGTTCCCGTGTCATACCTTTGGATGCCGGGGAGGCGGGATTTTCCAAAGCCCGGGTCGGAAATGTAAGCCTTAAAACCGAGGTCTTCGGACAAGTCGGTGAAGTTGGCGGTTTTGTCGTCCGTCACATAGCGGGTGGTTGCCAAATCGACATTTTTGAGGTTAACGCCCGCGTGTTTGGCAACGGCGTAAACGGCGGCCATTTGGGTTCCGCCTGCCATAATGATGTTCATGCCGGGGTCGTATTCTTTGAATCCGGCAATCAGGCCGGCAACGGCGGGCATCATCGGGTCGCCGAGAAGTTCGACGGCTCGAAACGGATCGTCTTTTAAACTGCCGAAACCGATGCTGTTCATTTTCATAGCCTCGCTGACGACTTGGGATTTTAATTCCACCGGATTGATGTCGGCGCTGCTGCTGACGCGGGCGTTGTAGCCCAAAGCGAGCAAAACGCCAAGAGCGGTCGTTGTTCCGCCGGGCGTGCTTTCGCCGATGATGGGATGGTCGGTTGAGGGCGCCAGTTCGCGTCCGATTTTTCGAGACGCCTCAAAAATGGCTTTCGGGCTGTGAACGGCAATGCCCGATGTGATTTTTTCACCGGTTTTTGCGCCGGTATCATACATCGGAATAGACGGATCGGGTAACATCATGAGCCCGGCATTAACAAAGACGTGAGGCGCTTTTGTCAGATTGAGCGCGGACTTTGTAATCACGGCCGGCGTCGGCGTATCGTAAGGCGGCGTCATGGGCAGCACGGGAACGCTGATAATATTTCCGGTGTGCATCAATTCGCTGTCGCCGGCGGGCGTATAGACCGTCAGTTCCGCCGTTTTGCCGGCGGCTGAGAGACCGGGGATTTGCGACGTTTTTGTATTTGATAACACACAGATGTAAAGAGGCTTTTCTGCTTTATATTCCGGCTTCGGATTTGTCCAGCGCATATCTAAAACTCCTTCGTTGACGACCACTTCTCGATTTTGCATCTCGATTTTGTAAGTTCATGTTGTAAATTTAAAAACTGATAAGAAGAATATTACAAATGAAATTTAATAATATTAACCCTCCGTTCAACAAAATTGAGAAAAGTGAAAGGGGAATTGAGTTGGGTGAAAAGCCTAAAACCGTTTAAAACCTAAAACCGTTTAAAACCTAAAACCGTTTAAAACCTAAAACCGTTTAAAACCTAAAACCGTTAAAAAACCTAAAACCGTTAAAAAACCTAAAACTGATAAAACCCTAAAGCCGTTTAAGACCTAAAACCATTCAAAGACAATAACCCGCGCCGGCGGGATGACGCAGACCCGTCAAATGACAGGACGCGGGAGACTTATTTCATCAGAAGCATTAGGTTTATTAATTTCCAGCATTGTTCTATCAATACAACATGAATTTACGGAATATGATGTGTCAAAATGTGTGTCAAAATGATGTGTCAAAACGTTGCTTTTTTAAATTTTATTAAACTCTATAAACCCTATAAACTCTATCGTGATCAAACGGAAAAGGTATGAAAATGTCAAAAATCAAAGTCGCGGTTAACGGTTACGGAACAATTGGAAAACGTGTTGCGGACGCGGTCGCTTTGCAGGATGATATGGAAATCATCGGCGTCTCCAAAACGCGCCCGAATTTTGAAGCGCGGACGGCCGCTTTGAAAAAATATGACTTATATGTGCCGGGGGAAAATACGGACGCTTTTAAAAAGGAAGGGTTTGACGTTGCCGGTACCATTGAAGAAATGGTCAAAGCCGCCGACATTGTTGTGGACTGCACGCCCGGAAAAGTCGGCATCTCCAACAAGGCGCTTTACGAAAAGGAAGGCGTCAAGGCAATCTGGCAGGGCGGCGAAAGCAAAGATATCGCGCCGATTTCTTTCAATGCCGAGGCGAATTACGAAACCGCGATCGGCGCAGATTATGTCCGCGTCGTGTCATGCAACACAACCGGCCTGTGCCGCGTCATATACCCGCTTGACCAAGCATACGGCGTTGAAAAAGTCCGCGTCACGATTGTCAGAAGAGGCGGTGACCCGGGAGACATAAAAAACGGCCCGATCGACGCGTTGGTCGCTGACCCCGTCAAACTGCCGTCCCATCACGGCCCCGACGTGAATTCAATCATGCCGCACATCAACATCACATCCGCCGCCATCAAAGCGCCGACAACTTTTATGCACCTCCATGTCCTTAACATTAAACTGAAAAAAGATTGCACCGCCGCTGAAATCAAATCCCTTTTGGCATCTCGCCCGCGCATTCGCATGATTGCGGACGGCATTTCATCCACCGCCGAAATCATCGAACTCGGCCGCGACATCGGAAGACCGAGAAACGATATCTGGGAAAACTGCATCTTTGAAGACTCCGTTTCCATCGACGACGGCGAACTTTACTTATTCCAAGCCATTCATCAGGAATCCGACGTCATTCCCGAAACCATAGACGCCATCCGCGCAATGACCGGAATCGAAAAAGACAACAAAAAATCCATTGAAAAGACAAATAAATCAATGGGAATCGGCATTTGAATCCGGCGAAACGCCGGTAGTACGAGTTAACAGTTGTTTGTGAACAGTTATTGTGAACAGTTATTTGTGTTGTGATTTGTGATTCATTGAAAATGAAATCACTGAAATAATCACTGAAAAAATCACTGAAAAAATCACTGAAAAAATCATCGAAATAATCATTGAAATTATTAAATCCAAAAATCCGGCTTCAATCATGTCAATAACCGCCGAAACAAAGGCAATCGACTGGGCAGAAAAATACCGCCCGAAAACTTTTAAGGATTTGATCGGAAATAAAAAACCGCTCCATGAGCTTCGCTTGTGGGCGGAAGAGTGGGAAAAGGGCGGTCAGGGCGGCCGGGGCGTTCCCGACAAGAAAGCCGTGATTATGTACGGTCCGCCCGGCGTCGGTAAAACTTCTGCCGCATTTGTTTTGGCAACGGAAATGGGCTGGGAGCCCGTTGAACTGAATGCCGGCGACCAGCGTACTGCCGATGTGATTGAAAGGATAGCCGGCGCCGCGTCCAAAACAACAACGCTTTTCGGCCACGAAACCGACAGCGCGGGAAAAAAGAATTCCGGCAGACGGTTGATCATACTGGACGAAGCGGACAATCTGCACGGCACGTATGATAAAGGCGGCAGCAAAGCCATCGCCGACATCATTGACAAAACGACGCAGCCGATTCTGCTGATCGCCAACGACATTTACGGCATAACGCAGGCGATTCGTTCCAAAGCTATGGAGGTTGAGTTTTCCGCAATTCAGACACGCTCTTTGGCGCCGGCGATTATGAAAATCTGTGAAAACGAAGGCATTCAAATCAAAGAAATAACGGCGATGAAAATCGCGGAAGGCGCAGGCGGCGACCTCAGAAGCGCCGTGAACGATTTACAGGCGATTTCCGTCGGAAAAGAAACAATCACAGACGCCGACATTGTGATATCCGGCAGGGATGTCAAAGAAACAATATTCAAAGCCCTTGTCAAAGTCTTCAAAGGCAAAAACCGACAAAACGCGATGGATGCCGTACAAACGCTTGACGAAACGCCGGAAGACCTGATTATGTGGGTGGATGAAAACCTCCCGATACAGTTCCCAAGCGCGAGCGAGAAAGGAAAGGCCGGCGGCGGAACAAATGCAGGCAGCGGAATCAATCCCGACGTGGCGGGCGGATACCGCATTTTATCCAAATCAGATTTATACCTCGGGCGCGTGCGCCGCCGCCAAATTTACAGGATGTGGCGCTATGCCGGTTTTATGATGACGGTCGGCCCGATGGCTGCCCGTTCCAAAGAATATGAAGGGTTCATTAAGTATTCATCGCCGTCGCGCTGGAAAAGAATGGGGCAGTCCCGCTCCGTCCGCGGCATGCGCGACAACATCGCCGTCAAAATCGCGGCGCGCCACGGAAAATCCATGCGCGTTTCCCGAAACAGCTTAATCCCGTACTATCAAAAACTCATGGAAAACGATGAATATGCCGTTGCGCTGGCGGGCGAATCCGATTTTGACATGGATGAGCTGGTTTACCTTTTGAAAGTCAAATCCGCGACAAAAAAAGTTCAAGCCGTTTACGAAGAATCACGAGCAATCGCCGCTGCAAAGCGGCCGCCCGAGACGGAATCGGAAAAACCGCCCGAACCGGCCGAAAAAAGAAGCAGCGCGGCAACCGCTGACAAAAACCAAATGACGCTTGAAGACATCGCAAAAAAAAGCGCCGAGAAAAAGGAAGCACCAAAACCCGAAGAGAAAAGCAAGAATCAAAAGAGTTTGTTGGACTTTTGAATCGGCTGAGCCTTTTGAGTTTTATTAATGAATGGTAATCTAAACATAGCTAAACATTACTAAACAGAGCTAAACATTACTAAACAGAGCTAAACATTACTAAACAGAGCTAAACATTACTAAACAGAGCTAAACATAGGGAAAAAAGAAGAGGAGGTATCACATGAAGAAAGCTAATGAATTTATGAAAAATCTTGCAATTGTCATTGTTGCATTGTATTTTTATTTTTCAACGTTGTTCATCGTCGGATACATATTGACATGGGTAACTGTCAGTATATCGGTTTCATTGTTGGGATTACCTCTTACAGATATATTGATGCTTACCTCAGCAGCAATTATTTTCACGATCGTTGCAACCGTTGATTTGTATCTGGCCGGTAAAAAAAAGTGGTCACCTGCAATGGTAATAATGTCAATACCTTTGATAATTGTCAAATTTATAGAATCCATTATCAGAAAAACGGTTTTCACTATTGATACATCACAAACGCCTATGGAATACATAGAACTGAATAACAGTTTCAAAAATATTCTCAGACCAATCAGAGACAGTTTGACAATCAGATAAATATGACAATCAGATAAATAAAAAAAACAGATTATCTGTTTTCTGAATTATTTTTTTTTGACTTTTTTTTTGATAATCTGATTTAATCGTTAAAGCCGATAAGCTCTGAAAAACAATTCGGCTTCAGCTTAACTTGTTACGAACCGTGTCATAGAAACAAGCATCTGAAAACTTAACGAATCTGCCGGGGTAACGCGCGCGCTTAATCGTCACGACGTCGTTTTCACTGACTTTGAGATAATCTTCGGGGCGCTCTGTTTCAACACCCGGCTGCGTGACGACTTTGCCGTCTGTCACAATCACAATCTCCTTTTTCGGCAGTTTTGAATGAACAGTGATTTCGCTGTCAAACGGAACAATCCAAGGTCTTGAAGATAATTTGAACGGCGCGATCGGGACAATCAGTATCGAATCCACTTCCGGCGTGACGATCGGACCGCCGGCGCTCATCGCATATGCGGTCGAACCCGTCGGCGTGGCGAACACGATACCATCGGCACGGATTTCGCCGAGGAGTCTGCGATTCACAAAAATCTCATACGTCATCATTTTGGCGGGGTAAGCGGACGTCGCGACGACTTCGTTGATGGCGTTGCCGACAAATTTGCCGTTGACGGAAAGTTCCAAACGCGGGCGCTCGTCATACATAAATCCCGAAAGGGCGCTTTCGATGGCCCTGATGGCGTCTTTGGGTTCAACGTCCGCCAAAAACCCGAGCGTTCCCATGTTGACGCCGAGAATCGGAATCGGGTCATTCATTTTAGACATATTCCGAAGAATAGTGCCGTCGCCGCCGAGTGAAATAACAAAATCGATTCCCGCTTCTTTCATTTTACTGACGGCGATGTCGCGCTCTTCCATATCCAAATATTTCGCGGGCGACGAAGACAGATAAATTTCAACGCGATCTTTAAAAGCGTCAACGATTTCCCGAATCATCTCCCGCGCCGGTTCGCTGTCGCAACGGGAAACGATGGCGATTTTTTTAACGCCGCCTTTGTAATAATACCAATCGCCGCGGCATTCGATTTCGGGAAACGAAATCAAATTCAGGATTTCCGGATGAACGATACCATTAGATGCCACTAAATTGACGGGCTTAATATGATTGTCCGGTAAAAACAAAGAACTGCCGGTCCCGTCGGTGACAATGCCGCCCGCCTCCCTCACAATAAGTTGCCCCGCTGCGATATCAACCAGCCGAAGCGCCCGCCGGACATCAATAAAAGCGTCAATCTTGCCTGACGCCGCATAACAAAGTTCCAAAGCGATGCTCCCGAGAACGCGCACCTTTTGAACGCGTGAACACAATTTCGTTGTCCTGTCCGTATTCTGCCGGTACCCGTAAGCGCTGATGGTCAGATCGCGAATGGAAGACGCCGTTGATGGTTTAATCGAGATGCCGTCCGAGATGACTCCCGCGCCATCCGCCATTGCCATGTACGCGCCTTTCCCCGCCTCCGCGTAAAATTCGCCGCCGTTTGCCAGATTGCAAACATAACCGAAATAAATCCCTGTCAAATCCGGTTTTGAAAACGCGATGGACAGACTGTAAAACGGAATATCTTTAACCGCGTTGGTCGTACCGTCGAGCGGATCGACGATGACCGCGAATTCAACCTCGGAAGGATTTCCCAAAATGGTTTCGCCGTACTCCTCGCTGATAATGCGAATGGATTTGCCCGCGGATTTTGCATACTTTCTGAACCGTTCAATCATTGCGTCTTCGGCCGCCGCGTCAATTCTCTTCGTGTCTGTCCCGTCCGCCCCGACAAACATGAAATCGTCCGCTTCCACTGTTCCTTTCAGTGACGAAACGACCTTTTTGACATCCTCGCAAACGGTACGGCAAAGCTCCAAAAGCTCGGCATCGAGAACGGTATCTTTTGATTTTGACGGCATAGCAATTTGTCCGGTTTTTGTAAAATATGAATGAAATGAATGACTGAATAATTATCCTAATCTTTAAAAATTTGCCGTTGACTTCAGATTGTGTAAAAAACGAAGGGCGGGTTTCCAGGACTGCGAAAACGGAGAGCAGGTTTCCAAGGACTGCGAAAATGGAGCGGGTCGCGCGTGCGAGGGCGCGGGTAGGAGCAAAGGCGGCAACAGTGGTGGCAGTAGTGGCGGTTGCAGCAGTGGCGGTAGCTGTGCCACGTTCGCGAAGCGAACGGCTGTTACAAAAAAAAGCAGATGCATGTAGCAAGTTCAGGATGGCAGGTGGCAGCTAATGCAGGTAGCTAATGCAGGTAGCTAATGCAGGTAGCTAATGCAGGTAGCTAATGCAGGTAGCTAATGCAGGCAGCAGTGGCGGCAAGTATGCAAAAACGTAACGTATTCTATCAACAAAAAATCAAAAAAAACAAACGAAAGAAATTAACAAAGAAATTAACAAAGAAATTAACAAAGAAATTAACAAAGAAATTAACAAAGAAATTAACAAAGAAATTAACAAAGAAATTAACAAAGAAAAAACAAAAAAACAGCGGGAAACTCAGGTTTCCTTGCTGTTCATTTTAACGCTAATCTCATCCAAAAGCTGTTCGTCGGTTTTGCCGGCGGTGTCAATACCCTGGTCTTTGGCCATTTTCTGAATCTTTGATTCACGGGTTGCGGGATCAGGAGTATCCTTTAAACTTTTTTCAAACTCTTGATATGAAATTTCAGCTTCTTTTTGCGCTTTTTTAAATTCGCCGGCAGATTTTCCGGCGGAACGTGCGAGTTCCGGAAGCTTGGATGCTCCGAAAAGCAGGACAATAACGGCAACAATCAGAATAATCTCTGTTGTCCCAATTCCACCAAATGGCATATTTTTAACCTCTTTTTTTTAAGCTCTTAAAATCAGCTTGAAATAATTAATTAAATTCAGAATTGTTATTTTGAATGAATAATCATAATATAAACATATCGCTGTAACGCTTACGTTTCTTCTTCGGCGCTCGACTCAGTTTTACAATCAGCTTCGGTGCCCTTGGCAGATTTTCTTACAAAGTCTCGATTCATTTCCTCGTTTTCAGGTTTTTTCCTCTCGGCCTTTTCCTTGCTTATCCTGTTTATTCTGCGTCTTCTTATGAGGATATCCGAAAATAGGAGAAACACACCTAAAATCTAGAGAAAAATGAAAATAACAAGAAAAATAACTCCCGGATTATTCGTCATTTGTCCCTCTTTTTGTAAACAATATAAAAATCAAATCGAACGAATGATTAATAAGATTGTTACCGCGGCGCTAACGCCTCCGCTTTTGCGCCCGGCTCTTCTTTTTCGCCCTGCTCTGTCTCCTTATCCGCTTCATCCTTATCCGCCTCAATATCTTGAGCGAATTCTTTACCGGAAGCTTGATTCTCTCCTTCGTTTTCCCGGTCTATTCTTATTTGCTTTCGTTTTCTTCTTCTTTTTAACATGGCATCAAAAAGTAAATAGAATCCGACAACAAATGAAACAAAAGTGATAATGACACAACCAAGGAGGTAAAGAAGAAAAATGAAAAAAACGGCATCGGGTTGATTCGTCATTTTACCCCTCTTTTTGAAACAATATGAAACAATATAAAACTCAAATCGAACGAATGAATAATATGATTAATATGATTATTTATGATTGTTACCGCGGCGCTTACGCCTCTGCTTTTACGACTTGCTCTGATTCTGCGCTTTGTTTTGATTCTGCGCCCTGCTCTGCTTTTACGCCTTGCTCTGTTTCAGAACCCGCTTCAACATCTTGAACGGATTCTTTGCAGGAATCTTGATTCATTTTGAGAGAAATCAACGCGAGAAGCTCATCTGAAGTCTTTCCTTCCGTCTCGAACCCCGCGTCTTCAGCCATTTTAACAAGTTTTTCATGCAGCTCTTTCTCTTCCTGTTTTTTCTTCTCGGCGTTTTCCCGATTGAGCGCGTCAAATCCGCTTAAATCGAATTCCGCCGACTTCTGAGCGATTTTAAATTCCCCTAAAGCCGAGCCGACCGCGCGCGCAAGCTCGGGAAGCTTATTCGGGCCGAATAAGACCAAAGCAATAATCAAGACAATAAGAATC
>Ga0123353_10000918_pt1 | contig 35915 bp, 39 predicted proteins | sample TergutLab28metaG_3_FD_92763 | JGI IMG/M metagenome (GOLD analysis project Ga0123353, IMG submission 92763) | Labiotermes labralis P3 segment gut microbial communities from Petit-Saut dam, French Guiana - Lab288 P3 | ecosystem: Host-associated > Arthropoda: Insects > Digestive system > Gut ... | reverse complement strand
GTCAATAAGTTAGACAAATTTTATAATACAAATAGTTTAGTTTTTAAAAATGAATAATAATATTAATAATGATGATTCCCACCTGAAAGGTGGGGGTTTTAAACCAAATTTAAATGGAAATAATAAAATTCCAAAAAGAATAATACCCAAACTTAATGAGGATGAGGAATATGAATATTTAGATTCAGAAAATCCTTACAAAAGTCATTACGATTCCGGTCAAGGTGGTGTATCTACTGTTGGTATTGTTGATGGTGATAGTTCGGAAACTAAATCACCAATTGATACAACTGCGGTAAGAAATCAGTATTGGATGGATCATACTATGGGTGGAAGACGCGGTTTCAATTATTCACTAATGACTACAAAAGGTGGTTTACCTGAATCGGTTAAAGTATTAAAATACTTAACAGAAAGAGATGTTATGATTGTACCCGGAGAACAAAATCAAGAAATGCCAATGGAAGAGGATCCTAATGCTGTTCCAATGGAAGGTGAAGAAGGTATGGAAGAAATGCCAATGGAAGAAGATCCTAACGCTGAAATGGATATGGGTGCAGAAGAAGGTATGGAAGAAGACCCAAATATAACCGCTCTAATGGATTTGTTACAACAATCGGCAGATCCTGATATAATTGAAGCGGTTAAAAAATATGCTGAAGGTATAATAAAGTCAAAAGAAGAAGACGCTGGTGCTGCTCCAATGGAAGAAGATCCTAATATGGATATGGGTGCAGAAGAAGGTATGGAAGAAATGCCAATGGAAGAAGATCCAAATGCTATGCCACCACAACAGCAAACTGAAAGTAGAAATATAAGTTTGGATGAAATTATTAGTGATTATTTCAATGATAATGGAAAAACACCAATACCAACTGTTTCAAAAAACACTGGAAATCTTGGTAACAAAACTTTAAAATCTAAAATGTTTAACCCTATATAAAAAAGAAAATGATTAGAAAAATTTTATTAGATCCTGGACATGGTAAAGAAACTCCAGGTAAGCGTTCACCAAAATGGGAAGACGGTTCACAACTTCTTGAATGGTCATACAATCGTGAAATATCAAAAAGGGTATTGAGGGATTTGAAAAAACATGGTGTTCATGCCGAAGAAATTGTAACAGAAGATACTGATATAACACTTACTGAACGTTGTAGAAGAGCAAATGAGATAGCAAAAAAATTTGGTGTAAGTTCAACACTACTTGTTTCGATACATTGTAATGCTGCTGAAAATGTTAGTGCCAGTGGTTGGGAAATACATACTGCACCGGCAGTAACAAAATCTGACGAATACGCGGAAGTTTTCTGGTTAGAGGCACAAGCAACTTTACCTAAAGGAACTAGAATGAGAGGTAATCTCAATCATAAATTTAAAACATGGAAAAGTAATTTTACTATGCTAACCAGAACCAACTGTCCGGCAGTATTAACAGAAAATCTATTTATGACAAATAGGGGGGATTGTAAATATCTGTTGTCCGAAGAAGGTAAAAAAGCAATTGTTAAATTACATGTTAATGCTATTTTGAAAATACTTAAGAACTAACATTATGGAAACAAATTTGAATACATGTGATATTAAAGAATGTGCTCGTGAAAAAACCTGCCCTATATATACAGGTGTTTTAAGATATTTACAACCTTATGTAGAAGCATATAAACAAACATATTGTGATGCTGGACCAGATGGATATGAAAAATGTAAAAGACTTGAAATAGTAAAAGTACACGGATTTTGTCCTGAAAATGTATTGCCAGATGATGATAGAACGGTAGAAGAAATTATGAGCGACCCAGAAAGTTTCGGTAAGTTCTAATTGTTTCCAATTCTTTGTTTTGCATCTAAAAACACATTAAGATCAAATGATGTTAGAAAGTTTAGTCGTGTGTTTTCGGTGCTGGTTGTATTATTATTTCCAACTATTCCGTTTCCACCAATAAATGTTTTACATTTTATCCAGTAGTCACGTTTTTTCTTATAGTTGTTTCCGTCAGGGCATCTACCAACTTTTTTGCATGCAGCAATAAAACTTTCTTCTGTGTTCTTATCTGCTTCTGGTAGAACACCTCTACTTTTAACATAATGACATGCTGATTTTACTGCGCCCATATGTTTACGAATATAATAATCTTTGTGTTCTCCCTCGTAATTTTCTATTGCTAAATGTTCTGCTTTTATTATTGGTGATGGAGGGTTTGCCCCTTCATTTATTGCTTTAGCAAATGCTTCATAATTACCTCTAAATGTTAATTGAAATAATCCTCCTCCCCTAAAATCCCAACCATCTTGTGAAGGTGGTGGGTTGTTATTAAATCTACCACCATATACTCTATTAGCAAGAAGTTCCGGATTTCCAACATATTGTGATAAATCTTCATTTCCAAAGTTAATATTACTAAAAACGGTTTTTATTCTTTCTATACTTTTATAATTAAGGTTTTCGTCTAATTTTGAAAAACCACCGGTTTCACCACAAGCAATAGCAATAAAGAACTGTATTCTTGGTAAAGTATTTATTTCATACATATTCATATAAACATTTAAATGGTTAATATAAGCATCTCCATTATTATTACCAATAATATTTTTCATTATATCTGATGTTAGTACGTTTGCCATAACATTAAAGTTGTTCTATTACATACATTCTATTATACCACCTATCCTTTTGTGTTTTTCTTGAAGTGACATCCTGTGTATTCCACTCCGGTAATGTTATTTTCCTTATATATGCAGTTTTAGCATCTTTGACAATGTTGTTGTATCTCTGTAAATCTTTAGAATAACTTGAGTGGTCTATTATATTATTTATTGTATTAAAACAATTAGGTGATAATAAATAAGCATCGAACATTTGAATATTAATATTAAATGTAGAGGGATATGATTTAATGTTCATTTCATCCCATATTTTTTCGTATGCAGCAAATACCAAATTTTTAATATCCTTGAACTCCCACGATTTTCCAAAAGCAGCAATTTCTGTTTTACATAACGCAACCAATTTCTCTATCTCATCAAACAATTCTTTTTTAATATTATCCCAATCTTCCCATGTACTTTCTGTTACTATGGTATTTGTCCTAATATCTTTATAGAATCTATTATAATCTGTGATTTCAGGAATTTTACTATTATTAATTGGTGGTAATAATGGTAACACTCTTTTATATCCGTCAGATGTTGAATATATGTAATTAAATGCTTTATCCTGCTGGTTATTCATACAAGGTATTTTAGTATAAATAGAAATTATTCAGTTTCGTATGTAATGTTATTGATTAAAGCGACCGATTGCATTTTAAGAATTGCTTTATCTCTTAATTGTGAAACTCTTTCCTGTGATAGAGTCATTTCAGAAGATATTTCTTTTATACTTTTTTGTTCTGTATCAATTCCGAATAATTTTTTAATAACATTCAGTTCTCTTTCACTTAAACACGCTGTTAGTTGTTCGGTTATATTAACATAAGTTTCATTTTTATCCGGTTCATTATCCAATAATGGGTGTGTTTGATAATAATTTGTGTATTCTGCTTCCGATGAAAACTTTTTTATATTATCATAAGTTTCTTTATATTCCACATTTTGTTCTGTTATTTCAGAAATCGCTTCTTTAATTCTATATCTAATCCAGTGTGTGGCGTAGGAAAATATCTTTATGTTTGCTTTTTCATAATCAAATTTTTCAATTGCGTAAAATAACCCTTCATTCCCCTCTGATATTAAATGAATAATCGGAATACCATAATGCTTGTATTGATTAGCAACTTTAACAACATATTTTAAATTTGCTTCTATAATACGATTACGATATTCTTCGTTACCCGTTTCTTTATATAAAAGAAAAAATTTCTTTTCTTCTTCAAGTGATAAAGGTTTAAAATTTGAAATTGACTTTACATACTCATTGTATACATCACCATAAATATCCTCTTTTTTTGGCATCCATATCTACTTTTTTTTTATTATTTTAATTGATTAAACCTACAGTGAACTTACACCCCCATGAATGGGGGTGATTCCTGGTTCAACGACAAAACTTGCCTTACAGTTTCCCGTAAAGTAGAGGTTCCATCTCCCCAAGCGTGAATTTCCTGCGCTCCGCAGGTATTTAACTCTTTATAAAACAACTGTTTTAAGTTTTTAGCAGCGTTTTTGTCGCGATTGTGGTGTTCACCACAAAAAGGACAATCCCACTCACGAACACTCAAATCTTTAACAAACTTGTTTTTGTTCAAACAAACACAGCACGTTTGTGAACTCGGAAACCACCTGTTCGCCTGTAAAACAACACTGTCATATATTATAGACTTGTAGTCAAGAAACTGCCGGAATTGCCCAAAACCCAAATCCAAAACACTCTTCGAGTGTCCTCGTAATTTGTTTTTCGCAAGTTGTGACAAATCCAAATCCTCCAATACGATTACATCGTAATTTGTGACGTAGTATTTTGACAACTTGTGACAAAAATCTAATCGACAGTTTTTAACATATTCATGGTGAGCGGCGAGTCGCCGCTTCGCCTTGCAGCTGTTTTTACCTTTCAGTTGCTTTTTACTCACTCTTCGTGAAAGTCGCTTCGTCTTCTTTTCGTTGATTCGGTAGTGTCTAACGTACTTGGTTTTCGTATCGTCAGACACTTCCTCTGAATCAACTGCAAATTCGGAGTAGGATAAATCCAGACCTACCACTTTAAGTGAATTTATATCTTGTATTTCTTTTCGGTGTTGTTGCACAGCAACCTCACACAAAAGAGAAATTTCATATTTTCCATTTCTTTTCAGGGTTATGTGGCAACTTCTTATTTCCCCACGTAGTGGTCTATGCAAGTTGATTTTAACCCATCCAACTTTAGGTAGTTTTATCATGTTGTTTTCCACTCTGATATTACCACCCTGGTTGTTGGTTGTATAAGTTAATTTTGATGTGTGTTTAGATTTAAAAGTGGGGAATCCCACTTTTTTTCCTTTTCGCGCGCCTTTTTTACTTTTGAAAAAGTTTGTCAGTGCCTTTTCTAGGTTGACTCTTGCGCCTGAAAGTGCTAATGAGTCACAATCTTTCATCCATGGATTTTGTGGTTTGAGGGATGAATATAGTTTTACTTTTGGTGGGGTTTCCCCACCAATTTGTGATTTATAGTCTGCTAGGAGGTTATTGTATATGAATCGCGCGCCACCGATACTTTGATTGATGGTTTTCTTCTGGTTATCAGAAGGTATTATTTGATATTTTTGTCCTAGTAACATATTTTTAAATATACTGTTTTTATAATTAAATTCAAAAATGTCAATTCATCCCCCACTTAAAAGTGGGGGTCTTCTTGACAATTCCGGATAAATATTTCTTTTTTCAAAATAAATATTTCTTTTTTCAAAATAAAAGTTAAAATATGTTAAAAATCAACACTTATTGATAGTGAAATGATAGAAAATAATGATTTTGTTGAATCAGAAATGGGGTACTTAGAATCTTCTAGTACCCCAATAGCGGTTCAATTCACCAAACTATTTACAACATCTTGAATTTTTCGTTCAAATCAACATTGCGTTTAGCAAGATCTTCAATTTTTTTAGCGTTTGAAACAATCTCTTTAAAAATAACATTTTTGAGGTATTGTTTAGCAACCTCATTTTCGGTGAGTATTACACCATTATTAACTGGACACAGGTTTTCGTCTTCTTTGATTAACATAACACCCAAATCGGTTAATATGTTCAATGTTGTGCCGAACATAGCGTCTAACTCATATGGGACAATGTTTTTCACGCTTGTCTCAAAAATTTCATAATCATTCAAACACACATAATATACAATGTCATTTACCTTTAACTCACCTGCTGTTTTCATGTTTTTTCAGTTTTTGGTTTTTTCTTAATTGCTTTAATTATTTGAGCAATACCACTGAAAATAATGGTAAGTAGTATTGCTGTCCCCAACCAGTGCTCAAAACTATCAAATATAAATTCTAATATTTCCATCATATTCTTAATTATTTACCAATGTGACTTATTCTCGTTACTATTTTGTCAAAAGTATTATCTACTTCAACATTAATGGTATTCTTTTTACCAATATACCTATCTTTTACTACTTTTCCATCTACCATTATAATATTAATGTCAGATGTTATTCCGAAGTCATTGAAGATTTCGTAACATTCATCAACGCTTTTACCAACCATAATCCGCTCATATTTTGCAACAGCATCGGATTTTTCCTTAATTTTATTCAACAGAACATCTTGTTTTAAAGCAATTTTATCTGATTTATAATCATTTTTTTCTGTTTCGATTATAGGAATAAGTGGTTTTGATAGGTCAATTTTTTTAACAACCTCTGACTTTGTTACCTCTTCTTTTGGTTCAGAAGAATGTAACATTTCCAATTTGTATTCAATTCCACTCAAGAATGATACTAACTCCTTTACATCCCTACTACCTTGTGGTGGTGGAAAATCTTCTTCCGATATGGTATAAAATTCGTTCTTTGTTCTGGTGTATAAAACATATTCCAGATTCTTTTCAGTCTGAATTTCCCAATCCTTTTCCGCTCTTTTGTCTGGTAATAGAGAGGGGCACAGGTGATAGACAACATCATTTTCCAAACCCTTTGCTTTATGGTTTGTAATTAAACAAATACCGTCAGTGTTTTGGGAAAAGAATATTTTCTTACATCTGTCTATCAGTTCATACGTTTTGTCAGTATCTTCTGACAACGCTAATATGGTGTTTATAATTTCCAATTTTCGTTGAAACGTACTTTCCTTTGAAGCATCATAAACATCAATTTTATATTTCTTCATAGTCGCTGCTCTATGATCCAACAACTCCTGATACAATCTTGGGATAACACCATCCTGCTCGAAATCCGCAGATACATTCATCATATCCAACTTCTCAATCATCTCAATAATCGAATTCCCAATGTCAAATCCCTTTACATAACATTTCCTATTCGATTTTAATAATCGTAGATATAATCCTATCAATGGTTGGGTTTTCCTACATATAACCATAGAATCATCCTTTATATCTTTGACCATAACTCCGAATCTCATTATACCTTTTGGCGCGTTGTCCCTTATTTCAAACTGAGGAACAAACGATTTTGCTTTACTTAAAATTACCTGAGGACAACGATAATTAATGGATAATGGTAGTGTAATGGTATTTGGAATAGACTTAAATTTGTTAAATGCCTCATTATCAGACCCTGCGAAAGTTTGGATGCACTGTGCGGAATCTCCTACAGCCAGATATCTGGTACCATTTTTCTTTGCACATCTTTTTACCAATTCCTGTTGCGCAATGCTAAAGTCCTGTGCCTCATCTATTAACACCCAATCAAACTTATAATTGTTCATGTATATGTTCAAATAATTGGGTAATGAAACCATATCTCCGAAGTCAATTGTTTCAATGTTTTCTATTCCCCAATTAATAACATTCTTGATTATTCTAACATGATCTGAATTAACTAAAAAACTATATTTTTCAGCGATTTCTTCAATATCGGTATTTGTTTTACACAAATAAAAACGACACATATCAATCAAATCCAATACGGTTTCTTTGAATTCTTCAACCTCTCGTTTATCAGCAAATTCAATTCCTTCTGTTAGATCAATAAAATTCTTCTTGATATAGTTCTTGTATTTGTACTCATCAACACTCAATGCGGGTGTGTAATCCTTATACTTGAAATATTGTTTTAATAAACCATATCCCAATGAATGTGAAGTATTGATTTTCACATTTGGTAATTGGATTTTACGTGAGAGTTCATCGACGATACTTTTATTAAATGCTATCATAATCACCCTCTTATCCGATGGGATAATATCCACAATATTTTTTATGGTTGTTGTCTTACCACTACCTGCAATTGCTTCGACAACACAGTTACCACTTCCTTTTTTAACCCATTCGTAAATGGCGTTTTGATACTTACTCGGTTTCATAAATATTAAAATTAAAACTTAAAATATCCATTATAAACTTTAACCATTTTTCTGATCACTGCCCATAATGGATACAAAAAACTTGATTTGTTTTAATTCTAATATTAGGTTTATAATTTTTTCTGATCACTCAGACCACATTTTCCACCTTGACAGGTCAATTTTTTCTTACCGAATGTTACTCTAGCGCATAATTTGAACAAAGTTATACAAACCCACAAGTAAAGACATATCATAACAATATCATAGAACGGTAATTCGCTAAATTTTTGCCATAGAGATGGTACACATACTATTATTAATCCTATTAAAGCTAGTATTATGAATACTATTGCTTCAATCATTTTCCACTTCTTCTTCATCTTCTTCAGAATTTTCAATTTCTTCTACTTTTTTCCAAATGGGTTTATTCAACATTTTATTTAACTTGTTGAAAAAATCTATTACTTTATTATAACATAAGAATATTATAAACTTATTGGTTTGTTTTTCTCTAATGGCGAATGTTTCCGCCATTGTAATAATTAAAATAAAAAATGCCCCAACAAAACCAATAAATGGGTAAAGTATAGAAATCAATAGGTAAATAATATATTTGGTTTTAAACCCATGTTTTTGACTTGTTGCAATATTAATAGTTTGACTTCTTAATAGAAGACTTGATAAAAACAATAAAGAACAAAAAAGACTTACCTCTAACATAAAACTAAATTCAAAAAAATTACCAATATGAACTTTAAACATAAATATACAATTTAACATTTACTCCAACCACAAGTACATCTAACACAACCATTTTCCATTATTGCCTCTTCACCACATTCAGGACATTTTTCTCCTGCCGGTTCCACTTCTTTAATGTACTTTGAAAGTATTTTTCCTGTCAAAGAACTGAATGAAGTTACGTTATCATCATATCTTTTAATAACATTGATAAGGTATTTTAATGGTGTTCCGTGTCTTAATTCCAAAGAAGTTCTATACACATGTGCCTTTTCTTCAGTGGAATTATACTTTTCCATATCAGGTATCCGAATCAAATCCGACTTAAATTCATAACATCCTTTGGATACCTTTGTGATTATTCCTCTATGATCTCCGATTTTACTGAATTTTGGTTCAAACATTTCAATATTTTCCAAATTAGGTTCAAATACAAAAAGTTCATACGGTCTATCACAATATAACCCAACTGTTATTATCCATACCCTTCCCTTATATTTAACCTTATAGAAATCAGCGGGTAATACCTTTGGTCGTTTTGGTGCAGACCTTTCGATAAATTCTTCACAGGTATCTGTTTTTGCTATCAATATACCCGCTCTGGATTCGTCGCGATACACTGTTACACCTTTCAAACTATATTTTCTTGCTAGATTGTAACAATCTTCAACGTCTTTAATGGTTGCAGTTTTTTTCATATTCACGGTTGAACTGATACTTTCTGTTATGTATCGTTGAACTATTCCCTGTGTTTTTATTCGTGTTTCTACCGGGATATCGTGAGAGGTTTGTAAATAGTATGGTGAATCTTCGTATATCTGTTTCCAATCATCTGGTGTACAATTCTCTTCTAGTTTATGATATGCGTAATGTCCTTCACGTAACCAGTTTTGTAACCCATGATGTGTGATAACATATGTTGAAAACTTCTGTCCGTCTTTATCTACAAAATCAAATTCTCCATCAGAATAAGATTTCCTGCGTCTTAAATAATATTCTTTGAATACCGGTTCTATACCACTGGTGGTCTGAGCAACCATACCCTTTGTGTTGTGGGATACTATTCCATTTTCAATGGTATAATAGTGAGTAGTGTCTACTTCAATATCCATTGTATAATCTCTTGAATCTGTTATTTCAAGTACTTCAACTTCTTCATAATTAACTCCCTGTATATCTATATATTCCATATTTTTTAAAAATTTCTTTGAATTTGTTTAATACAACTTGTTTGTTTTTCTTAAAATCTCTTTCCCATATAACATGGCAATCACAATTAAAATTTTCTTTAAGTAAATTTACCCTATTTTTATCTTTTTCCCAAACACGCTTCACTTCTTCTGTTTCGTCATATTTAACAGGATTTTTATGCCAATAATCACCATAAAATTCTATTACTATTGAAATATTATTACCTTTTATATAAAAATCTGGACAAATTAGTTTCTGATTCTTATCACCAGTATAAAAGATATATTCATTTTCACCATAATATGTTTTAACTTTATTTTTATCTATCATATCTTCAATAAGAAGACAAAAATTCAAACCAATAATAGAAACCTTTGTATTATTTTTGGTAGATTTTGTAATCATCTCCCTATATTTTTCTTCCCCGTATTTGTTAATTCTATATTCTTTAGAGCGAACAAATTTTCTAACTTCAATATTTTTTTCATATAATTCTATACCTCTTTCGTTACCATATCTTCTAATAAAATTTTCTAATGATAAGTTTTTGCTTTCATTGATTTCAATATATTTTTGTTTCCCTTCTTCTTCACCATAACGTTTTATAAGTTTATTTAAAGAACTTGTATTTTGTCTTTCAATATATTTTTGTTTCCCTTCTTCTTCACCATATTTATTAACCCAATATTCTAATCGCGTATTAAAATTTTTACGATTTAAAGTTGCTTTTGATAGATTTATAGTATTTTTTTTTCTAAAATTCTCAAATCTTATTTTTCCTTCTTCTTCACCATACCGTCTTATAAAACCATCTAAACTTTGTGATGTTTTTAATTTCCAATCTTCATACATTGTTCTACCTATTTCTTCACCATGGTCTCTTATGAACTTGTCTAAACGATTCCCCCTTATTTTTTTAGAACGTTCTAATACCAAATTATTGTATCTATTCTCACCTTCATCCCTACCGTATTTTAAAATATATTTTTCTAAAGAACATGTTTTAAGAAATTTGTTATATTCTTTTTCTCCTAATTCTATTCCATGTAATTTAACTAACTCTTCATGTTTTGTTGGATATAAAATCTTCTTCACTGTTGCACCATTTATTTACATTATTTAATATAAATAGTGCAACAGTTAGAAAAAAACTATTTTTCAGGAAAAATAACTCTTATTATTTTATCTCCTGGTAGTAATTTATTTGCTTCCACCCATTTTGCTTTTTTATCATCAACTTTTATTAAAAATTTATGATTTAGGGTACATTCAATATCTTCATCAATTAAACTTATTTTTTTTGTTTTTGACATACCATTCCAATATAGTTTGGTAATTTTTTGTTCTTTGTTGTGTATATCTTTAACAAAAAAATCATATTTAAGTGGTATCCATATATCATGTAACCCTTTTAATCTCTCAATATCCACATCATTAATTTCAAATAACTCCTTGATGGGGATATCCCCATTGGTAGTGTTAATAATAGTATTTCCTGTGAGACATCCTGTCGGAGCCACAGTACTCCACGATGAATTTCTTCTACCATATATATACATTCTCATTGTTTCTTCCGGAAACTCTTCATATAACCACTGATAGAATGGGGATTTACCTTTTAAAGTGTTTCCTATCAAATCATATTCCAAATTTTTATCCCATAGCGGAAATGGTCCTCGTATAATCGCTAAATCGTATTCAGCATCAAGTTCTGCTTTAAATATTATTTTCATTACTTTTGTTAACGTTTCCTCATCTCCGTAAGGTACACCTAACATAGCAAACATATCACCTAATCCAAGTAATCCACAACCACAACGCCTTCCTTTTAATCCTTTATCACGGAATTTCAACCATAATATAAATTCATCGTCTATTTCCTTATCATTATAAATGCAATATAACTTATATGCTTTAATATCATTATCTAAATCATCTAAAATAATGGTATTCATATATAATGGTTCAATGGATTCTAATATTCGGTCGATTGCGGATACTTCCAAATCAACAATGTCATCACCCAAACATATATTTTCATAAGCAAGTGAATATAGTTTTTCTTCATTTATATAACTACTAACCTTATATGGGTTATCAACACATTTTGTTAGGTTTTTATGAATTAAACGACAGGAATCATTTGGTGCAAGATCTACTTCACCACAAGGATTGGTTGTTAACGGTTCTAAATAAGGGTATACACTATTAGGACTCATGTTAAAAATGTTTGTCCAAAGAAATCCACCTGGTTCAGCATTTAACCACCCATTTTTTATAAATGTATCCCATATGTCTTTTGCTTTATATTTTGTTACATATACTTTTTCGTTGTTTATATCTACAGGAAGTCGAAAAAGTGTTCCATAAGGTAAATCCTTTGCTATTTCAATTATATTGTAAGATTTACCATCGGCATCCATCACATTATCTGTTACAGATGTTTCTATTGGAAAGGTTGTTATCCAATCGCCACCAGAATCCAATGCTTCATAAAATTCATCTGTCCATTTAACACTAATATTAGCGCCAGTAATCTTTGTCAAATCTTCTTTTGATTTAATGAAATCTAAAACATCTGGATGTTTACAATGTATTGATAATAAAAGAGCACCACGACGGTTTTCTTGTGCCACTTCATTAATAGCATTGGAATATTTACCCATCCAAAGGGTTACACCAGCAGAAATTTTTGATTGATTATTGACAGCGGCACCTTTTGGTCTGATAGTTGATAAATCCATACCAACACCGCAACGTCTTTTTGCTAAAATCTGCATTTCTGTTGCACGTTTGTTCAATCCAATGATACTGTCATGTGGAGAATCAATGACAGTACAATTGGATATGGAAGATAATTCTGGTGTACCAACAGAAGATGTTACCGATCCGCCTGAACATATTTCTTGGTCATACAATAACCTTAATATTCTCCGCCATGCTTCCTCTCTATCGGAAATGTCGTCATTTGGTCTATGCCGTTTTTGTCCGTATGGTGTTAATTTTAACCATTGTTCTCTGGTTAATTCTTTTTCATAACCAAATTCTACCTCACCAAATGATTTTGCTTCTCTTGTATATACTTGAAGTGGGGTTTCTTCTTTATTAAAAGAATATTTGTCGAAAAACACGCTTGCTGTTGTTTCGTCACCATTAAAATACTTTACTGTTTCTTCAAATACACTTAACTTATTTTCTTTTCCGAAGTTTTTTGACGTTTCTTCGGGAACGTTTATGTTTTCTGATTTCATAGAAATAATATTACTCTTTAAAAATCGCTTATTTTATACAAATATATGTTTTTATCGGAGAACTCCAATAGGAAATATGGTCAATACGATAAATTTTTTGAAAGAATTCCGTTTTTTAAACCATCATAACCATTAAACCAGTCGATTACCACTGTTTTCAAGAATACATCTCGTTTTTCAGATTTCTCAATTTGATTTTTAAACTCTTCTTCAAGTCGGTAGAAGACATCTAATGGTGATATATTTGTTGCTATAACATTTGTATTTTTGTCGTCTTTTGCTTTTACTCCAATAACTTTTTTTGTGGTAACACGACCATCTGTCGCAACGGTGGTTATTTCTCCAGGTTTGTAGTTATTATTCAAAAAAATTACTATTTGTTTAACTACGTCCAACTGTGAGGTCTGTTCGTTAACAACCCCTTTTGAACGATTATAGTTACATAATTCGTTAAATCTTTTTGCGTAATTGTTGTTATTAAACATAGTGCCCTCCGCTTACCTCGTTTACGATCTCGAAACTCAATACTTCAATGTGTCTTTTGACTTCTCCGTTTGAAGTTGTGACGACATCAAGAAAATATTTATTTGGTATGTAACTCTGACAGTCGAATAATATGTAATTTGAGTTGAATGTTCTGTTGATTGGTTGCCAATCCAACCACACATCGATCTGTTTCGAGTATCCGTCTTTGATATAAAGCATACATTTTGCGTCATCAATCAACGCAACTTGATTATATGTATATGGAATAGCAAATTCAAACATTAACTTACGAATACCATCATCACGTCTTACCTTTTCATTGTACTTGATTCCTGTGCAAGACACCGAATATTTTTTAGGGGTAGCGTCATTATCTCCGTAAGAATATAATTCATCAGGATCTCTGGTTGTAAATTCTAATGTTTTTGGGGCAACCTTTATTTCCTTTTCTTTCTTACAATCGTAATAATTTAGATTTGACCATTCGTCATAGAACATACGATTAGCGGTTGTATCACCAGAAGATAATTCTGTTTGAACATAATACACACCTTTAGTTGCTTGTACAACCTCTGGTGTTTCCTCAAACTCCGTTCCATCTTCAAGTGTGCCTGTTATTTTACACACAGGTTTTTCATGTTTTTTCCAGTTCAAATTGATTCCCTCACCAGTTCTATTGAAGTAGAAATAAAGTCTGTTAGGTGTGTCTAAATAGAAATTCTGTCTATCATCTATAATAATATCTTCATATGATGTTTCGATGTAAGGTTCAAAGAAATTACTACAATTATGACCAAAAAAGTTGATTGCCTGTGGTGGTTTACAAAGAATTTTATTGTATTCAGGTGCAAAACCTATGGCGAATCCATGATTTATTTTGTGATATTCATTTTCTCTCAATAACCAGTCTGTGATTATATCGGATATATCCCACGTAAGATTTTCATTACCGTATTCAAAATGTTTTGCTCTTAATATTACACTTGATTCTCTGTTTTTGAATCTGAAATATTGATCTTCAAGGAATTTTTCTGAATAAATTCCTGCGGTAATTGACTCATATGGTACTAGTGTTTCTGTAGGGTATAAAACATTTCCGTATTTATCATAGATATAATTTAGTTTAATAAGTTCTATATCTTCCATGTTTTCTTCGTTCAATCTGAAATATTCTCTTTCCGGTTTGTAAAGAAGATGAGAGTAATTTGCAAAAACACCACTACCCCATTGCCAGTTTGTTTTACTTTGAAACCAAGTGACACCCTCGCAGCTTGTGTGTTTGTCAAAAAAGTTGGTTCCACACATAGTCGAACTAACATAATTAATATTATCCGCATCGTATCCCCAACCATTATCCCAATGTTCTGGTATTTTGAAAATGATTAGTTCAAAGGATTGTGCTCTTTGTGCCGTTTGTTGGTTGATTGTAGGGCATGGGGAAACAAAACTACGGAAATCCATGTTACCACAATTCCATAATTTCAATGTGTGTTTCAATTTGCATATATCAGGAAACGTCTTATCTTTTATAAATTGTCTAATATAATCTAAATTAAAGTGGATTAATATTCTACTGAAACCACCATAACCAAAAAACAAACTAAGAATTGGATTGGATCCGTAATTATTGTTAGAGTCTTTGATAATTGTGGTACTCTTATTTGCGTATGTTTTTATTTTTATCATTTTTCAGTTTTTCTATAAATAGTAAAAATTGGGCATTCAACTAAGAAAAACGTTTTTTCATTTCTTCTAGTTCTTTTTGTGTTGGATAAGGAACGCCGCATGTTGGTCGACTCATCATTATTATAAAATTTTCCCGTAATCTTTCTTGTTCCTTAATTTGTTTTTCGGTTAGCGCGGTATTTTCTTTTATGTATTCTCTTCTATATTTTCCAACAACACCACCTAATTTTCGCTCAAAGTTGGGTATTTCATTGTTTAGAAAACTTTTCACTGATGCCCACCCTTGTCTTTTGGTAGTTGTTTTTCCAAAAAATAAATCTTTTGCGATGATAAAATCATTATCTTCTAAATTCCATCCATTTATACCATTATAAGTTTCTTTTAAATTGTTTAACATAATATATTGAAACGTATTCTGTATAAAATTATTAAGATTATTTGGTTCAACTTTACTATCTTTTAAATTAGAATATAAACCATTTACATAAGCATCCTGTTCACCCCTATCCAAATAATGGAATGCTTCTGCCATCATCTTAATGTATTTGTTTTTACTTTTTGTGTTAGTTTTTGTTAGTTCGTATCTATTTACCTTTCTTTCCAAATGATTAGTTATTTTTGGTGATGGTTTTTCATCATACTTTTTTACTTTTTGATATAAATGGTTAACTTCATGTTGAATTGGTTCTGAAAATGTTTTTGGAATGATATTACCATTTAGAGTTCCTAGTCGTAATTCTATCCTCGCTCTTGTGATAATTGCTACTGTTTTATCATCTCTTTTTTCAAATTTTATATCTTTATTTACTTTACCGTGACACGATAAACGTTCCTCGTTTTCATAATCCCATATACTAAATGATACTTCTATTTCCCTAAAAAACGTATATTCTTCAATTTTTTCTTCAGAAAGATTTTTTGATTCTAAATATTTTGTATATGCGTTTTTATTCAATATAAAAACACCATAATCTCTTTCTCTCTTCCAATCCAATATTTTATCTTTTATATATTGTGTTAGATAAATTACAGCATCAGCAATATGTGCACTTTCGTTAAGTAGATAGATTCCATCGGCGGTCATTGTTCCACCAACCTCTTTTAACCTTTTTTGATATTCTATTAAATTTGGTACAATTTTCATGTTATAAATATACTAAAATGATTAGTATACATAAATTTTCAATGGTGTCCCGCTCATAATTTTATACATGCTTTCTATCCATTCAGCCTGATTCTTCAATAAGTTTTTCGGTAGTAATCCTTCTAACCAAGTATCTAATAATTGAAGTTCTTTATCCCATTCTGCTTTACCATCGTTGATAAACATAGTATAATCTAATTTCATTTCAGCATCGTCAATTTTTACCACACCACTTGCGTAACCCTTTGTGTATCCGACTGTTATCTTCGCTTTCGCAGCAAGTAATGCCTGAATAGTTTGTTGAGCATTTGAATTCATGAATTCATATTTTCTTGCTGTAACAGGATATTGATCTGGTGATAGTATAACTTCCGGATGTTTTCTTGCGCAATCGTCATAATCATTTGTTTCATGGAACGTGTACCAGACCGCACATTGTTGCCCTTTACCAAAAAAATGAGGACTTCTCCAAAACTTATCCCCATAAATATGAACGATATGTTCCCCACTTTCCATTGCAGTAATCTTATATACTAATTCTCTACCTGTTAATTTCTGTTTCATATTCATGTCAGATGCAAGAAGAGTAAAATCATACGCTGGCATCATAAACTGTCCACCAACACCTGCTCCCCCATATGATCCCATTGCGAAACCAGGCATTCCGAATCCGCCGCCAATACCCCATCCGCCGGCACCAATTCCGCCAAAACCACTGATTTGTCCTTCCGCACCACCAAAACCGCCAATACCGGACATTAATGCCGGGTCTGTTGTGTTTGGTGTTACGTACAACACAGAATTTATCATTCTCCCTGCCGGTATAACATAACTCTGTTTTCCTTGTTCAACAAGAAAATAATCTTTTTTTAACTCATACGGTCCGTGTGATTGTAACCCAACGTTTTTTGAAAAAAAGTAACTAAACTGTTTGGCGTAATCAAAGTTTCTGAATGTTAGTTTCCATGCAAGATCATTTTCATTTAGAATATTTTTACCGTAAACTTGTGCAAGATTTTGGGTTATTATGAATTGATTCATTCGCTTCTGGTATTCTTTAACACAGAAATCCATAAGTACACAAAGTTGGTCATCCGTAATAGGTACAATAACCAATGGTGCGCCCATATTCATTCTAACATAATTAAAGAGTTCCTCCTGTTCTTTTGTGATCATTGACTATTAATATTTAAAATAAATAGTTTATCACACAGTTTTGTTAAAATATTCGTAGACTATATTACCGCAATCATACATTTCAACAAACCCATCATTTTTCATAATTTCACGATTATCCATTCCTTTCGGATATTTAATGAAATCTTCATCTCCGATAAATCTACTTGCTCCCCTAATTCTTAAAGAATTATTAGTTATTGTTCTACCGGTTTTTAAACAAATCCAATAACCGGCAGGTTTGTTGTATTTAACAAACTTAAAATCCTCAAGATGTATGTTGTCGCCGCCAAGATTCAAATTCAAATAACATATACAACTACTTGGATTGGATGTGGTTTTGAAGTAATTCCACATTTTAGAAACACCACCCTGAACCGTTATATTCGGTTTGAAACATAACCTTACTAACTCCCATTCATATTTTTTATTGAAACGCGGTTGTCCAAAAGTCATTACGCCAACTAATTCGTTTTCGTAAAATAATGAAATACAGTGTTTTTGTCCAATTGCTTTGTTTTGAATATGATATTTATCTAAAAACAGGTTACACTCTTTTTGTGATATTTCTTTTATTTCACATTTTCTTGCGCCAATTTTTATTTCATTTTTTCCTATCTTTGACCGAATTACGTTTAACATTTTATTTTTATTCATGTTGTCGAAAACAGAAATGAGTGTATATCCGTTATCTTTTGCTAATTTGAATTTGTTAAAATGATAATCTATAGGGGTTGGTTTATTTTTTTTTGTTTTTCCACTTGCGTATCCGTAACCATACGTTGAATTATGTGAAAATGTTGGGTTAATGTCTATTAATATATTATCTATTTGTAAATCAAATTGGGTTTTATTAATAGGGAATTCAATTTTGCAATCAACACCTAATTCTTTTTTAATTAATTCAATCCAATATTCATTTGTTTTAGAAATCCTTTTTGCTTTCATATAACATTTTTTTACCATACAAAAATATGGGACACCATATCTCTCAATATTAGTTTGTATTATTTTTTCTTTAGTTTCTATTGATTGAGCAGGGTTTTCAACACCGTACCTTTCAAGGTTGGTTTGTATTATTTTATCTTTAACAACTTTAGATTGTAGATTGTGTTCAACACCATATTTTTTAAGATTAGTTTCTCTTATTTTTTTTTGAATTTCTTCAGATTGTAGCGGGTGTTCAACACCATATTTTTTAAGATTAGTTTCTCTTATTTTAATTGTATATGCACATTTTCTACAAAAACAAGTTTTAAAGTAATCTAACCTTTTTATTGTTTTAAGAACAATATCAGCACATCCATCACATTTACATGGTAGTTTTGTGTGGATATTCTCATACCCATCCCAGTCCAATACCATTGGATAATCTTCTCTAACTATAATTCTTAACGGCATAAATACAAATATACGATATTATTCATAAATAAAACATGAAAATAATTTTCTGATCCTAAATCTTTGGGTTTGTTTTATTGAACTACACTCTATTTATAAAAAAATAAAATACTATGGTAAAGATGCACAAATATTATAATGAATGGTATTATGGCGAATACGCCGTAAATAGTTCCATTTTTCGCTACGGAAATAGTGTAGATTTATATAGAATCCGTCGCCATAGGTACGAATAATTTAAAATATTGTCATGAAAATAATACCAAAACTTGGTGGTAAGATTAATGAGTATGTACTGAATGAAGCGGAACTTGTAGTTGGGGCAAAACCATCGGATAGTAGTGAGACAACAGAACCAATGGGACAAGAAATTTCACGTATCGTTCCAAAACTTGATAAGGATAAAGACACGATAAGTGTTAGTACAGATGTATTTGAATCCAATATACAGGAGTATAAGATAAAGGATATGAACCGATATGATACTTGGAAAGATGTATTTACTAAAGGTGTTCAGGATGAAAAATGGAGAAAAAGTGGATTCATAAAAGTTGATTCTTATTATCTATCTCAAAATGTACCATTTACTGATAGTGATTTAAAATTTATTGAAAAAACATATTTTACACCTGGTTTTATAACACAAGATGTGCTTGGTGCTTATGGTGTTATATTGAAAAACGCTATTGGTCGCCGTTCTATATTATCAGAAGAGATGAAAGTAAAAATAACTGAATTTGATAAAAGGTTAAAGGCACTAGTTAGAGGAACAGATATTAATAAGAAAAAAGAAATAAGTACAACGTTTGATCCTGCTAAAATTGCACGTTATCTTGTATGGCAAGGTAAAGATTCTTGGGCAGGTAATTTAGGAAATACGATGCGACTTGAAGAAAATGAAAAAGTTATTGGTTTAATGTTAAGAAAAGAAACAGATAATATTTTAAGAGGTGGAAGTGAAAACTCTGCTATAACAAACGAATTATACGAACTAATTAAAAAACAAAGTTTAACTAAAACAAAGGCAAAAAATAAGGGTCTAGATGAAATAGAAGTAAAAGATTATATTCCTGTTAATGAATTAATATTATATGCTGTTCTAATTAGAGATACTGAACTTGTAAATATAGCAATTAGCGCGGAAAAACAAAAAATAGATTTACAAAAACAGGGTAGAATAAAGGGTAAATTTACCAAAGTATTAGGAACAATGTTATCCGATTTAGTTAAGGAAGAAGGAATGGAAGAAATCAAAAGTATATTATCAAGTGCAGGTTTAATATCATCATCCGAAGAAAAAATAATTCCAAAATTAGAAAATAGAACTATGGGTAAAACAATAATAATATCCGAAAGGCAAGCACAAATATTATCCTTACTAAGATTAAGAGAAAACAGCAATGCTATAAATGCAACGAAAGGTTCTGGTTACACAACACCTAAAGTTGGTGGTTATACTGCTCAACCGGGAGGTGGAACAGACCATGCAGCAGATTTGGAAAAAAAACGTAATAAGGGAAGACCGGCAGTAGATGCTACTAAAGATCAATTCAAACCGACCGATAAAATAGAAAAATCATTGATAGTTGATAAGGATAAGGTTTGTGATACTAAAAAGTTGAATGATTATTTCGTTAAGGAAGGTGTTGATTATTACAAAATAGTAAGTAAAAAAGATTTACTAAAAGAGTTTTTTTTTGCTGACGCACCGCCACCACCTGATACCTACAAAGATCCATATGCTGATGCGGAATATCGTTATATAAATCAATCACCACATGATAAAGCAGTAAAAGATAGTTCAAAACTTGCTGCTCCGTGGCCAACCTGTCAAACAGATACTGCGGGAATCGAAAATTTTGTAAAAACTAATATAATGGGTAGTGATAATTATGATAGGATAATACAAAAAAATAAAGAAACTAGAGAAAAAACTGATAGTATTACTAATTCAGTAATACAAAAATATATTGATAATAATGTTATTAAACCAACAAAAAGTACGAGACCTAATACTAAAAGTTTTACTTTAGTAGATGAACCTGAAACCAGAGAGGAATTTATGAAAATATCAGATGAAATTGAAAGTGAATTACCAAAACATATTAGTGTTGGAAGAACAAGAAGAGATGGTGCTTATATAATAACTTTTCATTTAAGTAATTAAATATGAAAATAATAATATCCGAAAGACAATTAAAATTGATTGAGAAGAATATTCAATCTTCTATCAAAGAAGGGTTGCCAAAAGAACTGTTGAAGCAGATATACAGTGGTAAAACCTCTTTGGGTGATAATCCTGCTTTCCCACCGGAAGATGAACTTAAATTTGAGGAGAAATTATTATTACCAACATACGAAAAAATAGTATCTGAAATAAATACTATGTATCCAGAAGTGGATTTGGATGATACAGACAAATTTAAAACTATATTATCCAAACTATTAAAAACCTGTCAGGATATTGAAAAACCATTAAAAAGTCAATTGGAATTATTGGTAATGAAAATTACTCAAAAAATATTCAATGTAACTGAAGAAGATGTTGATTTAACTATTGAAATGGTAGATAAAGTAACTGCCGATGATATTAAAATATCGTTGTTACCTGAAGCAGATGATACCGTTGAATTTGAAGGTATTGATGATTTGAAGGGTATAAATGACGACATTTACAAAAGACGTGTTGTTAATTGTTTAATGCAAGGTATTTCAAATAGGTATATTCATGCTTATGAACTTTATTTAAAAGATATTTTTGTGTTAAATGATGTGTTATTAGGTGTATATAAACGTATAATACTATTAAACGAATATCTTAATTTCGTTACTAATGCTAATAAAGTAGATGAAGATAACATAACATTTGGAAGCACATCTGATGTTATTGTTAGATCTAATGACAAATCTGTGGTTACTGTAAAGGGTATGAACTTTATAGCGTTACTTCACGAAACAGTAAAGGCAATGTTAGATTTAATTTCTGTTAATGGGTTGCCAAAGAATGTTGAAAAAATGAAATATGTGTTAAAGAAAGCAGATTTCAGATACGCCTCTTATTGGGATATGCGTTTTGGTATATCAATGTGGAATAAAATCGAAGATAAATTAGGGGATAGTGAATACACGGACATAATACCATATCTATTTTATGTAATAGTATCTAAACCGACTGACGAATTTAATACTTTTATGCAAAACATATTTGCTAATACTAGACAAGGTAAAATAGAATTAAAATCTATGGTGGATGGTATTAGGTATAAACTTGATCAAGATAAGTTTGAAGAAGATTTAGAAATAAAAAGAAATGTGTTGCAAGACGATTCAGGAGAGTTTTTGGTATAAAAACAAATGTTTTGGATGAACAATATCTTCTAATTCTTCATATGTTGCCCACATAAATCCATCATTTTCTGGTATAATATGTTTAATATTATCCACCTCAACTTCAATAGTATTTGAATAACATTTTTCTGGGTTTAAATCCCATGTACATTCCAATGAAAAGGCGTGAACTGTTTTATCTCTTCTTTGTGATATTTTACCAGAGTATTCTATGATATTAATTAGTGGATTAAGGTCTGTTTTATCACCTGTTTCCTCATGATATTCTCTAATTGCTGTATATAATGCTGCGTCACGTTCAGGTTTTCCTGTTACAGAATACGAAAACTTGTACCAGTCGCTTTCTTCTACATTTCCTTTCGGAAATCCCCAGAAACCTCCTTTGTCAATTGTCCTGTAGAATACACCACCAGGATGTACTAAAAAAAATTCTCTTTCTGATGATGTTCTGTCTCGATATAATATTAATCCACTACTGTGATTCAAAACACTTCAATTATTACATTTATGTTTATAAATATAACGATATTCGTTATTTGAAAGATTTAGATAACTTTAATTCATCTATCTTCTTCCGATCAGACTTATCTAAACTGCTTGGAAATTTATAGTTAAAAACTATATACATATCACCGGATCTACTTTGATTTGCGATAGGTATTCCCTTACCAGTGTATCTGATTGAGTGGTTTGGTGGACAATTCTGAGGAACATCTACTTTCATTTTATCTCCCATTGGGGATAGGATTTCGACTGTTGTTCCTGTAATAATATCTAAAATAGGAATTTCTAAATGTCTTACCAGATTATATTGATCAACTTGGTATTCTCCGCTATTGATACTTCCTATTATAATTTTCAGGTCGCCATTAACTCCGTTATATGCTTTGGGAAGTTCGTGTCCCATATTTTTGTTAAGTAACACAACGTCTTTTGTTACACCTCTTGGTATTTGTACAGTAACAACTTCTTCTTTTTCTTCCAATCCGCTACCGCCACAATTTCTACAATTACTTGACCCACTTTTTATTTTCCCAACGCCACCACAACTTGGACATGGTCCTGATTGTTGAAAGAACATATTTCCCATCCGTTGGGAACTCATTACCATGCCTGAACCACCACATGTGTTGCAGTTTTGAAGATTTCCGCCATCACAGTGTTTACAAACTACTTTACGTTTATATTTGTATTTCTTTTCTGTTCCTCTGAAAACATCTTTAATATCTAATGTTATTCGGATAATAGCATCCTCTCCTTTGTATTGTTGTTGTCCTTGATGAAAACTATTAAATCCGGTGTTACCAAATCCACTGTTTCTGAAAAATGATTGTAGAACATCATCAAGATCAGCATGCATATTAAAATTACTGTAATTGAAACCAGATGTACTACCTGTCATATCATATTGCATTCTTTTTTGAGGATCTGACAGAACATCTTTTGCTTCGGCAATTTTTTTGAATTTATCTTCCGCAGTCTTTTTTTCATTCGGGTCCTGAAACTTATCCGGATGATATTGTACGGCGTATACTTTATATTGACGCTTAACCACTGCTTCAAAATCTTTTCCTTGTAATCTTTTTTCTTCTGGGGTTATACCCAGCACATCATATAAACTCATATTTAACTTTTTTAAATAATAAATATAATCAGTTATAAATATACAATAAAAAAGGGTACCCCACAAGTGAGATACCCCATTTTTCAACCTAATCGCTTTATACTTCTTCGTTTACCGCTACTTTTTCGTCGTCAAGTAATGACGAACCAAAAATGTGGTTTATAGCGTTTTGCATAGATTGACCGGAACGCAAATCTTCTAACAAGTCGTTAAGTTGTTCGCGTGTGAAATTCCATCTGCTCAATGTATCTGTTACCAAACTAATCGCGTTGATTAGGCGTTCTTCCGCTGTTTGTTTAATATCCAAATACTTTGTCACGTTCAACTTACCGCTTTTGCCGGTATCACCTTCTTCTTCTTCCGCCATCATAATCGCCCTTTCCAAACGGTTGCTTACTTCCTTTTTACGTGTGTAATCGTCAAGCATACCTTCTTCTTTTACTTTTTTGTCAAGTTGTCGAACATTGTTGGCGGTGACGTTATTTTTTTCGTCTTTAACTGCTTCTATAACGCTTTCGTCATATTCTAACAATTCAAGACAACTTTTCACATGGTTAACGCTTTTACCCAATCTTTGGGCAATTTCATCTTCCGTCAATCCAATTCGCAAGAACTTTTTGTAAGCGGTACCAAGTTCAATCGGAGAAAAACGTAAACTTTCGTTGGCATTTAACATATCCGAAATTCTGTCTGCTTCGTTGTTACCGGTTCTTTCCAACATTACAGGAACTCTGCAAATTGCTTTATCAGTTCCTTCGAGTGAAGTAACCGCCCTAAAGCGACACTCCCCATCAATAATAATGTATTTGTAAACAGGTTCTCCATTTTCGGGGTTTTTTCCAATATGCTCCCTTCGACATTCCAACGGGGTTAAAACTCCGTTTACAGCAATGTTTGCTGCCAACATTTCAATATGTTCCTTAACTCTTGTGGTTTGAAAATCACGAACATTATGATTTTCATCAATCGTAATAAATCTTGGGTCCACCTGGTAAACATCATTCCTTTTGGTTTTGTTTGCCACTGTAGCAACATTCAAAATGTCATTACTACTCTTCAACACGACTACGTCGTTCACTAAATCTAAATTTGTATCTTCCATTTTATTTATTAAATTAGGTTAAAAAAATTTTTTAATACGTTCTCAATAAAATTTCAATAATTTTTTCTGATCACTCTTATGCCCCGTCCTACGAAAAGCATTTCTCATTTTCCGCATAGACCTGTGGTAATAATTTGAAACTCGGTGATTTGGGATACCCAATTTTTCTGCTATATCACTGAATTTGGTCAAAGGTTCGTAGTCTATACCATAGTATAGTTTTACGATTTCTTGTTCTGTATAAGTAAGATATTCCAAATACCTTCCAACAAGATATTTGTTATAATCCTCATTAATAACATTTACAATTTCATTACAAGATGAGTATGCGCTGTTAAATTCGTTGATACCGGAAACATATTGTTCATCATCTGCTGGAATGTCGATTGAAATAGAAAAAATGTTTGATAAATCATTTTCATCTACCAATATGTTAAACATTTCTTCAAGTTTCTGTTTAACTATATTGTTATTTGCTTCGATACCTTCTACTGCGAGAATTTTTTCTATTTCTTTAATCCGCTTTTTCAGTTGCGGATCAATTCGTTTATGTATCAAACATTTCTTATTGATATATTGTGAAATATATGAATATATCCAATTGACCGCATAACTTATGAATTTGAAACCATAGGTGACATCAAACCTTTCAAGGGCAATTAATAAACCGATATTACCCTCAGATATCATATCCATTAGTTCAATATCTGTAAAGGCAAATTTCTTAGCTACTGCCACAACAAAACGTTGATTACATTGAACGATTTTATCCCTACTTTTCATATCACCATTTCTGTAAGCGTGAAAAAGTTCTACTTCTTCATCCGGTGATAGAATAGGATAAGAACTAATATCATTATAATATTTGTTTAGAAGGTCGCTTCTATGAAAATTTTTTGGGGTTACTCTTGTGTTGATTCTACGCATTTTTTTTGTACGAATAATACGTGTGAACAATTTCAATAGAATTACACAACGTGTCTTGGATACTTTCTGGACTAAATACCGTTATTTTTGAAATTTGCATTGGAGTCATTTTCTTATTCAAATGGTATCCCAAAAGAATTATTTCTACCTTATTCAGTAGTGTCACATATTTCTTTATGTCGGTTATTTCGCTTATTTTTGATCTTATCCGTAATATTTCAAGCGCATTTTTTTGTATTTGTCTAATTCTTTCGGTGGTATATGAATATTTTTCTGCAATATCATCTAATGTATATTGTGAAAAAGAGTTAATACCATGTGTTAATTCGATAATTCTCCTTTCAAATGGTAATAATATTGTTATATATTCATTTATCATCGATTTATTATCTTCATCTTCCATTAAAACATTCGCTCTATTTTCCGTATAAAACAAGTTATTGAAGTCATTTTCTGTTGGGGAAAAGTCTGAATGGTCGTCATAACCACCTATCGGTATATCAATAGAATTAATGGATAAATCATACAAATCACTTTTTTCTATTATCTTAATATTGTATTGAGAATCCAATTCTTCCATCATTTCAATATCACTGATTTCTCTACCTTCAACGTTTCTGAATTTTTCCTTAATTTTATCAACATAAAATGTTGTCTTTTGTAAATTAGTTTTGGTTACTAATTCATTACCCATTAAAAATGCTTTGATTTCTCTTTGGATATACCATACAGCAAATGTTATGAACTTGTAACCGCTGTTGATATCAAATTTATCAATAGCTATTATTAATCCGATATTTCCCTCGCTGATTAAATCAAGCAAATTTGTGTTGTTTGCAAATTTTTTCGCAACAGAAACAACAAATCTCTGATTTGATACTATTATTTTATTCTTAGCACTAAGATCGTTATTCTCTTTATATGCTTTGAATAACTCAACTTCCTGTTCTCTTGATAAAACTTGTTTACCTCGTATATCATTATAATAAGCGTTTAGTATATGAGAATTTTCGGTGAAAAAACCGACTTTTTTGGTATTGATTCGTCCTTTCATGTTGTTATATTTTTGATTAGGTTTGAAATTTCAAGATAAGAAAAGAGACAATAAAGAAAGTAAAAATTTTTCTGATCACTCTTTTTTTGGTATGGTTCTATTCATGGTTAATGTCTTTTGAAATCTAAATACTTTGGTTTTGTAGGTTTATAATCAGTATCCCACAAACTACTTGTTATCATCAAGTCTGCGCTGTGTCTGTTACACGCCACAGGAACATTATGAATACGACATTGCCTTAACAACGCCTGTATGTCGGATTCGTGTGGGTTTGGATTCAAGTCGTCAATTAGGAAAATACAGAAATTGATATTCCCATTTACAACTTGAGCACCAAGTTCCAAGTCACCACCGATTGGACCTGATTTATAGAGGATAACATTTGTATTCGTACAACCTTCCTCTTCAAACATTTTTTTAACTAACCTGCCGGTTGTTCCGGTACAATATAGGTTGTGTTTACAAAGAAATTTTACATTGTGTCTTGCCCATTCTATCATATCTACTTTTCTTCTGTCGTGTGATACAATGGCGATGTTTAATATTTTTTCCATTATTGATTTGGTTCTATAATTTCTACTTCGTTTTGTTTGAGCATATTTTCATATTCGGTAATATCGAGTTTAGAATGTTTTCTGATCCATTCCTCTTTTAACCTTCTCGTTACTTCCGTATTAGGAACAATTCTTTTTCCATATTGAAATCTAAACGTTGCTTTATCCGCCCAACCATAAAAATCTGTTATGAATTGACCGACCGCACCAGAACGTGATATTCCTGCATGACAATGAATGATATAGTTTTTCTTTTGATTTACTTCAATGAAATCTATTAACCTTTTCGCTTGTTCTGGATTAAAAGGATGATAGGTTTTTCCATTAAACTCCTCCACCTTGTCAATGTCGTAGAATTTCATATTCAAAACGTTTGCGTGATTTTGTTTGAAATAATGTTCATCACCGACACCATGTTTAAATGGCATGAAACTACTATCATCACATATTATTGAGATGATAGCAAGGTCTTTATAATCCTCGATATTGTAATCAGTGAATTTGTTTGTTTTCATTACCCTAACAAATTCACTTACCCCCATTACATGAATCAGGTATTTTTCCTTGACTGAAATGTCTTGCGTATTTATCTTCATTTCCTTAAATTTTTGGGACAAAAGTACTATAACAAAATATAATTTCCAAACTATTTATGGATATATGTTAAGAATTTTAAATGAAGCAGCAAATCGTAAGGATATTTTAAGAGCATTAAATGGTAATCATCTCTGTGCTGTAACAACTTACGAATCCGAAGTCCCGAATTACGGTAGTGTAACAAACACACGCTACGGAGTTGTGTTATGTTTTGGTACAGGTCGGTATCAAAATGAACCTGCTATTCGTTTTTTTCAAATCAGACCAAAAAATGCTTCTTGGGGACAAACCCAGAATCCAAAATTAGGATCAGATTATAAAATTCTATACTTAAAAGATATTGTTGAATTTAATGTTTTATCTAATACTGTAACAAATCCACCACCGCTATTCAATCCTCAGGATGATAGGTGGTTTAAAAGCGATGCGAAAAAGATTATTGCAAATTTTAAAGACCCGTATAAACCAATAGTGGTTGGTGGTACAGCATTAGACGACAAAACAGAAATTGAAAAAGATTTCAAAGATATTGAGGGAACACCAATACAATCGGTTAAAACAAGATATGACGATTTAAGAAAAACAACCAATGAGTTGAAAGGAACATATACCATTGTCAATAATATGCTTAATAAGATTCTGAATGACGAAAAAGCAGGTAAAAAGGTTAATGCTTTCCGAAAGAAAACTATTATGGCAATGTTGGAAAGAACAAAAGAATTGTTTACAAAATCACAGACACTAACGAATAAATATTGGGGTATTTATAGAACTGAAACCGGAAAACAAAATGTGTCAATATCAAACAGAGGTAAAACTTCTACTGAAAAGAAAATTAAACCCAAATTAGAGTTGAATAATACAGTATAATTTCTATATTATTAAAAAAAATTCAAGTTATGCCTAATTATGACAACGCATCCAGTGAACAGATAATGCAACAACTCTTTAGAACAAATGATCCAAAGGGGTTGTTTAGAGATGTGTATAATAAAAGTGTTGATATTAGTGGTGGTAAAAAAAATATTTCTGAAGGTGTAGAAGAAGAATATGAAACTGGTTATCTTCCACCTGTTCATTTATCTAAAACAACACCTCAAAATACTGGAAATAGGATTCCAAAGATGATGCCAGAGAATAAACAAAACAACATGTTAAAAAGTTTGCTTGGTGAGCAATATTTTAATAATCTGGTTAAGACACCAGAGGGTGGTGGAAGTATATTAGAAAGCGTTGCTGATAAAATGTATTCAGGAAGATCCTACTCGGAAGATTATGAAGTTGTTAATGATCCACCTAAACAAGATAATAAAATATCATTAATAATAGAAGGTAAATCTTATAGTGGAAAAATTGTTCAGAATAAGAGTGGACAAATATTATATCTAGTTGGTAACAATAGGGCGTTTGTTCTCACACCTTCAACAATTAAAACGGTATCTAAAAAATGATTTTAGTAGGTGGTTTCGTTCCATCTTTTTCGTAAGGAGTTTTGATGGTTTTTATCACTATTTTTTCTCATTATTCTATCAGTTTTAAAAATACTGAGAATTTCATACAAACAACCTTCTATAGCACTACGTAAAGTATCGAACTTATAAAATTTACCTGTTTTTTTGTCAAGTGCTAACCACCCAAAATCTAACACCTCTACGTAATAATACTTTAACACATAGTATTTACGTATTTTCCTAAGTAATTTTGTTCTCATCAGTAGTTCATATATAATGATTCGACCTTTGTTTTCGCTTTATTTGTACCACTAATGGTATTAACATTGAAATCAACTCTTTTCCACCCATTTCCTAAAAGAACATCATCATACAATTCACAACGATATCCGGAAACAAGGTATTTTGATTTTCCGTTTACAAGCAAATTGATGTATTTTTCTTGTGTTTCATCATCCATATCTACCGGATAACGACATTTTGTTCGAGTACAATGCGCATAAGGACTATCACAATAAAAGAAGTAGTCTGAATTATTATAATTTTCTATTATATCAAGAGCATCTCTGTTTAATATAATAAATCTCTGTATTTTTTCGTGTATTTCATACATTCCGTCAATAGAACTTAACATATCTGATACAGATTTAGAAGTTGTTCTTCTGATCGACATATTTTTACCAAAGGAAGCGTTATTACCACTGTAACTCATGCGATTCACGATGAAAAAGTGGTACGCACGTTCTTCAATAGAATACCCATCTTTTTGTCCAGCTTCTTTTAACCATTCCAACGATTCATCAAAAATATCTTCTGAGTAAAATAGCAATTCTAGTTTTGATTTCAATTCTTCAAACGTTTCCTTATTTTGTAACACTTTGAAAAACGAATATATATTCTTATTTAAGTCATTGACTATGCAAGAACATTTCTTATTTGGTAGGTTTAATCCAACAACCAATGACCCCATGAATGGTTCTACATAACTTACATAACTTTCAACCGGTGGAAAATGTTCGTATAAACTTGCTAACATATTTGATTTTCCGCCAAACGATCTGATACTTGAATTGATTTTCTTATCCTCCTTTGCCATAAAATACGGGTATTAAATATAGGTTATTATTTATAATTTCTAAAATTTCTTTATTAATAAAATCTGCTTTGTAAAATATACTGTTATTAGAATTACCATAAAAATATTTTAGAATTTTATTCTTCGGTATTCCAATGTATTCAATGTCTTCGATATTAAATCCATACACTTGGTTATTAAAATAAACATACATAAAACCATAATGTACATAACATATTACATGTGTATTAGAATTTAATATAAATATAAATTCTTTTATATTGGTTATATTCATATTGAATATGTTAATAAAATTATATGGTGTATTATCTTTTATTGTGTTAATTATATTTCGATAAAATTCTCCTACACATTCAATATGTTTTGTATTTTTTTCCATAGGACTAAAACACCACCATGTTTTTTCATTAACTTTGTCTTTCAAAATTGACAATGGTGTGTTGGGGTATAATGTTTTTACATAATTCCAACCGATTATAAGTGTTGGTATATCTTCGATAACATTTGACATATCATTAGCGTAATGAATAAAATCAACTTTATTCATCAAGCGTAAATCAGATTTTTGACCGACAATATTACCGAGTTTTTTCACAGCGGTGAAAACGTTTTTTCGGTAAGGAGTACGGCAGACTGCTCTTCCGCTTCGTCTGTTTTTATTCGCCAACCAATAGTCACAAATTTAACATAAAATTCACATTCAACTTCGGTTAAGTTTTTGTGTCTTTTACATTCTCTACTGTATTTTAGGTATAAAACAAGAATTGATATACCTATCATGACTGATATTGTTACGAATACTATTCCTAATATGAATAATAGTGTTTGCATAATATTTTAAATTAAAGTGGTTACATCTAAATCATCAAGTCTCTCATAATCATATATTTTGATATGGCGATTGAAGGATTTTCCATGCGAGGATTTGTCTTCTCTATTAAGTGTACCAACAAATGATTCATAATCATGTATTTCAACACCTTTGTATAAATATTGTGCTCCGCGGTTAAATACTATTATAACATCTACTGTTGGTACATCAAATTGTATTCCTTCCACCAATGTTTTTTTCTTTATTTCTTTTTTACCAAGATCTACTTTTGAATAATATATGTTACTCGATTGGTACCATATTTCTTCAATTTCTCCTATCTTTTTTATTTTCATATTAATTACCGCCATATATTTAAACGTTTTTTTGATATTTCACAATATTCCGGATCAATTTCAATACCAATAAAATCATACCCAAGATTAGCACAAGCAATTCCTGTACTTCCGGACCCTGAAAATGGATCAATTATAATTGAATCTTTAGGTAATACTCCTATTATTTTTTCACAGACCGCTATTGGAATTTGACATGGGTGTTCAACTTTTTCTTTTGAAACGTTCTTGACCTGTTGTATTTCTATCCAATCCGTATCTTCGTTTTCTACTTTAAACCAGTCATACATTGGTGGAAATTTACCCTTCTCAATCATACCCTTGATACGTTTATCGTTTGGGTTTTTATACTCACCAGGAACTTGTTTTAAGTTTGGTTTTATACCATAATAACATATTGAACGATGTTGTTTAGGTAAATGATTATTAAAAATCCAAACAATCTCTTTCGTTGGTGCCTGTCCTATTTCAATAGAATATCTATGTAATGATTCTGGATAATGTAAAAGAACATGTGGAATCATATTACCATTATATTGACGATAAAATACGTTCTTAAGAAAATTCATATAATCATTTTCTTTCATATTATCACCATATGATCTGTAAGAATATTTTACATTGTATGGAGGATCGCTGACATAAACCACACGACTATGATCGACATCTAATGTTGGTAATATATCTAAACAATGACCTTCTATTATTTTAAGCATAAAAAAAATGTGTTACTATTCTTACAATAATACATTTTATTTTTTTTAATTAGAAATAAATGATTTTCCGCAAAAATACCCCTTAATTGTGACATAATTTTGGAAATTTATTAGTTAATAATAACTTAATCGGGTTACATCCAAACCCTATACTGGCTGTCTGAAATACAGAATCACCAGATGCCTTTCGCAATATGTTGAACGCAGCATTTACATCAGCATTTAACAGAATACCTTTCGAGGTTCTGAATAAACCCCGATTTACCCTTTTGCCAACATAAACATCATGATGCCCAACCTCCTCCAAATCCAAAGAACTGCATTTTGACGTGTGAGATTCGTTGAAATCAACCAATCTTAGTCCTTGTCTTTCAGATTTGTATCGCAACTGATTTATAAAAGGTTCAAATGGAATATTAACAAAATTTTGGTTTGTCTTTTTTCCAAGATTCACTTCCTGTTTCCAACCACTGTTGTAACCAACAATAATTGTGTTAATGTCGTGTTCAACACATTTGGAAACTATATTTTTGCTTGCCTTGTGTAAGTAATCCTTAACCTTGTTGTTGCGTTTCAAGGTTAGTTTTCTGATTTTTTTACTTGTTTTTCTACGGTGACATTTTTCTAAATTTGATTTTAATTTTGATAATTTCTTGTTATAAAACTGATTGATTGATTTCAACGGTCTGCCGTTGATAATAAATGGTTTGGTTTCTGTGGAAATACAGGTTGCCAAATTATTGACACCAATGTCAATGGAAAGGTATTTTCCATTGTTTTCTTTTGGTTGTATAACAGATGTTTCGTAAACAACCTCTGCGACATAATATTCCGATTTTGGGATAAATCTAACTTGTTTGATTTGTTCTCTAGGGATATTGGTTTTCAATGGGGTAATACCCTCTTTTTTGGGAAATGTGATATAACCGTTTTTATACCCAAACTGACAATATGTATATATCAAAACGTTTCTTCCTTCAGTTTTGTGTTTATATTTTGGAAATTTTGGTTTTCCGTTAAAACCTGTTTTATTAGTTTTCCACTTTTTGATAGATTCAAAGTAAGATTTAAAATCTTTGTCAAGCAACATCAAGGTTTGTTGAGATGAGTGGTTGCTTATTGCTTTATAATCAACCTGATTTTCTGTTTTGAATTTTTTTTCTAATTCAGTGTATCTTATCCATTTACCGGTTTTTAGGAATTCTTGTTTTACAACATATAAAGCGGCGTTGTATAAGTTTTTCGACTTAAAACATGCTTCGTCTATCCGTTTATAAGACGGATGATTTTGTTTGATAATATGTTGTTCAACCAACTTCATTTTAACAAGATGATTTTAAGAATTTTTTCTGATCATCATTTATCAGGGGTATTCTTGCGGAAAATCATTTAGAAATATCACGAATTACTAATCCTCGTACATGCTTCATTACCACCTTTCATAAAAAGATGTGCAAAACTACCTCTACCGTGACACATGTTTATAAACCTATCTAGTGTTACAAACAGTTTTTTTGGATCAGAATAGTTTCTATCAAACTCTGCTGTTAGATTAAAAAATCCATCCAACGGTGAGTCAGTTTCAAATGCACCGCTACCATCTTCGCTATCACCGAAATTGCTTTCAATATATCTTGTGAATGGTATCCAATACGTTCTATTAAAATATCTTGATCTTTCATCGGTACATTCTTCTTTGGTAACAGGTATTTTTTCATCTCCTGTTAGATCTCGCCACATACGATTAAGGGTTAATTCACCTTTTGAGTTTGTAATTCTTGGATCTAAACTAGGACCACTTGTCAGGTATGAATTTGCTGCTAATTGTGATAGGTTATCTTTTGCATTTGCAACCCAATCCATAATTCTCGGAACCCAATAATCGTCATAAGCGCCGGATTGTGGTTTCATATAACTGTACTGTTGAATACACCTTAAATATTCATCAGGATCTATTAATTTCCAACGTTGTTTTCTACCGCTTTTGAAACCCTCATATACCTGTCGCACTACGTTGTTCGGATTGTGAAGAGATAAGGTGTCGGTCTTCAAATTTGACATAAATTCTGAAAACGTGTTATACGCCTCAGTCAAAAGAATATCGGTAACGTTATGTAAAATTTCAAAAATCGGATGATTTCTATCAATTTTACCTTTACGCATTTCAATCAAAAGATCATGATTGAATACGGTTTTATCACCTCTTTTTATTTCCAACAATGTTTGTGGTTTATAGTTTGTTGGTTTAGCCGGATCGTATCCCATTAAAAACTTGAAACGTCTTGTCGCTTCATTAATAACTTCTTGTTTATTCATTTTTAATTTTTTTATTAAAATAATTTTGATAAAATTTTCTGATCAAGAGTTGCTAATCCTTGAACACGCTTCGTTTCCACCTTTCATAAATATATGTCCTAAACCACCTCTGTTGTGACACATGTTTTTCAATCTATCCAACGTTACAAACAGTTTTTTTGGATCTGAGTAATTTTTATCAAAATCGGCAACAATATTAAATAGACCATCTAATGGTGAATCTGTTTCGTAACTTTCAGAACCTTCACCATATCTTGTTTGAATATATTTTGTGAATGGTCTCCAATAATTATCAAAAAACTCTCTTTCGGCGATAGAATCGTTACCACACTGACCCGGTCTGTATGGTATTTCTTCATCACCTGTTAGATTATACCACATTAATGCAAGAAGATTTTCTCCTTTTGCATTTTCATTATCCTGTTCAAGAGTTGGACCACTACATAAGTATGAATTTGCAGCAAATTGTGCAACATTATCTTTTGCATTTGCTACCCATTCCATGATTATACGTGCCCAATAATCGTCATATGCACCAGACTGTGGTTTCATATAAGAGTATTGTTGGATACACCTTAAGTATTCATCAGGATCTATCAATTTCCAACGTTGCGCTCTACCACTTTTGAAACCTTCATACGTTTGTCGAATCACATTATTTGGGTTTCGTAGGGAATCTCTGTCTGTCTTCAACTTTGACATAAATTCTGAGAACGTATCGTATGCTTCGGTTAGAAGAATATCATTCACATTGTGTAAAACCTCAAAAATAACATGTTTTTTATCAATTTTACCTTCACGCATTTCTACCAAAACGTCATGGTTGAACACGGTTTTATCACCCATCTTGATTTCCATCAGAGATTGTGTTTTGTAATTTCTTGGTTTAGCAGGATCATATCCCATTAAAAACCTGAAACGTCTTGTTACTTCATT
>Ga0123353_10000917_pt1 | contig 35955 bp, 30 predicted proteins | sample TergutLab28metaG_3_FD_92763 | JGI IMG/M metagenome (GOLD analysis project Ga0123353, IMG submission 92763) | Labiotermes labralis P3 segment gut microbial communities from Petit-Saut dam, French Guiana - Lab288 P3 | ecosystem: Host-associated > Arthropoda: Insects > Digestive system > Gut ... | reverse complement strand
TTTTTGCACCTTAGTGCGAATTTCGTACCTCGGGCGGGACTTGAACCCGCACGACCGCAATGGTCACAGGATTTTAAGTCCTGCGTGTCTACCAATTCCACCACCAAGGCTCGTTTCAAAGAACGCTTTCTCATTTTTGAGGCGGCAAAAATAAACTTTTTTAACTATATTTGCCGCAAATTCAAAATTTTTTATTATGAAACTACTATTATTAAGTAACTCAACAAATTACAAAGAACCTTACTTAGGTTGGTGTATGCCTTTAATCTTGGAATTTTTGAAAAACGAAAAGAAAAACATCCTTTTTTTTCCTTATGCCGGCGTAAAAATAGCAGGCAAAAACTATCCTGAAAGCTACGATGCCTACGCGGAGCGTGTGATAGGAATCTTTGCGCAACACGGGCTTCAAGTGCAATCTATTCATAGTGCAAAATGCCCAATTGAGGCAGTAAATCAAGCTGATGCGCTTATAGTGGGAGGTGGCAATACTTTCCATTTGGTTTATGAAATTCATGCAAACGGGATTATTGAACCGGTGCGTAGAAAAGTGTTGGAAGGGACTCCATTTTTAGGCTGGAGCGCAGGTTCAAATGTGGCTTGCCCTACTTTGCGCACTACCAACGATATGCCTATCATTATGCCAAAAAGTTTTCAGTGCTTTGATTTTGTTCCTTTCCAAATAAATCCGCACTACATTGATCCACATCCTGAAGAGATTAACGATGCAATTCGCCATGGAGGAGAAACTCGCCAAGACAGAATTAATGAATTTTTGGCAGTAAATCCTCAGGTTACTGTAGCAGGCTTGCGCGAAGGTACCGCGCTATGGGTTGAAAACGATAGAATTACACTAAGAGGTGAACGTCCACTGCTTATCATGCGCCATGAACAGGAAGCATTTGAAATAGAACCGAATAAAGTTTTTGATTTTTCGTTTAAAAAGATATAATTTTTGCACGCAGGTGACACAGATTAAACAGATAAACACTGATTTTATCTGTGAAAATCTTGTGTTATCTTTGTTATCTGTGTGCTTTTATTTCGGCAACAACTTCACAAAAGGCAACATCATCTCTTCCAATGAGATACCTCCATGCTGAAAGGTATTTTTATAATAATTTACATATTGATTGTAATTATTTGGATAAGCAAAAAAATCTGATCCGGATGCAAAAATAAAGCGGTGCGTAACACCCTCTTTCGGAAGGAAAATATCTTCAGGATTTTTTATTTCATATACTTGATTTGCAGGATAATCCATTGTTCTTCCCACTTTATAGCGTAAATTGGGGTTGATAAATTTGTCGCCTACAACTTTGATAGGTTTAGTGATTTTTATGGTACCATGATCTGTAGTAATGAAAATTGGTATTTTATTACCCGACAAATATTTAATCATATCAAGCAAGGTTGAATTTTCAAACCACGACTTGGTAACACTTCGGAAAGATTTTTCATCATCAGCGAGTTCCCGAATTAAATCCACCTCCATACGCGCATGCGAAAGCATGTCAACAAAATTGAAAACAATAACATTCAACTGGTTTTGCATGAGTTGATGCATGTTGTCAAACACTTTCTTTCCAAAATCAACATTTAAGACTTTAGAAAAAGAGTATTTTATATTTTTTCCGTATCTTTTTAGGTACTCGCCCAGCAAAGGTTGTTCAAACTGATTTTTTCCTCCTTCTTCATTTTCATTTAGCCACATATTTGGATATTTTTTGGCAATTTCGCCTGGCATAAGCCCTGCAAAAAGCGCATTTCTTGAATAATGAGTAGCTGTAGGAATAATACTGTAATACATATCTTCCGAATCTGTACGATAATATTCATTGATAAGTGGTTGTAGGGTTTTCCATTGGTCGTATCGCAGGTTGTCTATCAAAAATAAAAATACGGGGGTATCTTTAATTGAAGGAAATAGTTTCTCTTTCAAAACAGTATGAGAAAGCAGAGGTTTTTCCAAACCATTGCCCAACAGCCAATTTTGATAATTACGGATAATATACTTACCAAAACAGGTGTTGGCTTCAATTTTCTGATCTGCAAGTATTTCCGCCACGCCGGAATCTTCAATTTTTTCCAATTCAAGCTCCCAATAAACTAATTCTTTATACAATTTTTCCCATTCTTCTAACGAAAGTCTATCAGAAATTTTCATGGAAATCTCTCTAAAAGCTTGCTGGTAAGCAATTGTACTCTTTTCATTAATCAATTTTTTGTTTTCAATGTTCTTTTTTAAACATAGTAAAATTTGATTAGGATTTACCGGTTTAATCAAATAATCGGCAATATTTCCTCCAATCGCATCTTCCATAATGTTTTCCTCTTCGCTTTTTGTAATCATCACAATTGGAATATGCTGATTAATAGCTTTCATGCGTTTCAGTGTGTCAATTCCGGAAAGACCGGGCATGTTTTCATCTAAGAAAACAATATCTACAACTTGATTTTCAAAAATTTCAATCGCTTCATTGCCACTAACAACAGGAATAACATTATATCCTTTGTTTTGTAAAAAGATAATGTGTGGTTTTAATAATTCAATTTCATCATCTGTCCATAAAATGGTAATATTCATATTATATTTTTTTAATTCATTTTTTCAAACGAATTTTATACGATTTCATTTTATGTAAAAAAATATTTTTTCTTAACATCACGACACATATTTTTGTTTACATTTATAAACTTTTCGTATTTGTTATCATTTGTAAACATTCTTATTGTTAACATTTGTAATTATAGTCCGATTTTTGTTTGTATTTTTCATTATTTAATTAATATTAAGAATTTTTATTATGTAATTATTTGTATTTCAGAATATTTATAATCATTACTTAATAATTACTTTCCTATAACCTATAAATAGTTATCAACAATGCTATTTAAATTTCTATTTAACGATTAATGTATTTATTTTTAATTATTTATAGTAATTTCTTAAAGTATCTAATGATAATTTTATCAACAATTACAAAAGTAAAATATTAAAATTATATTTTTGCACAACTGTAATGAAACAATTTTTACAAATGTAAATTATCAACTATTATGATTGACAGAATTAAACTTATAATGGAGTATTATAATTTAGCTCCTGCAGCATTTGCAGAACAGATTGGAATTAATCGTTCAAATTTAACACACCTATTTTCGGGGAGAAATCAACCCAGTTTAGATTTAGCAAAAAAAATTTTGCAATATTTCCCTAATATTAAAACCGAATGGCTCATTATGGGTGTAGGCGAAATGTTTCGTAGTATCAACGATAAAGAATTGATCAAAACGCTACAAAATGAAAAACAATCGCAAGTTATCTCAGAACCGGATCTTTTCACCTCTACCCCACCCCAAAGCTCAACTGCCGGAGAATCGCATGTAGCAAAACAAACGAGTAATAGTACGCAAATAATCAATTCTCGTGAAGTTGAGCGTGTAGAGCCTCCAATTTTAAATAATATTATTGAAAATGAAACACTTCCACCCCACCCTACTTCAAATGTAACAAAAATTGTATTTTTTTATTCAGATAATAGTTTTGAAATTTTTCATCCGGCCTTAGCTTTCTTCCACAAAAAATAGATTCCCAATCCTACACAAAAAGTACAAAAAACTACCGCCGGATAAAATTCTGTGATTTGGCTTGAATCAATTTCTTCCAAATCTATCCCACGACGTTGAGCGCCATAGTCGAAAATTAGACTGACCGCATTGTGCATGAAATGAGCAATGATAGGCAACCACAACGATTTTCCCCATACAAACAGATAACCCAAATAGATACCAAGTAAAAAACGTGGAATAAAACCGAAGAACTGAAAATGTATTGCGCTGAAAATTAATGCAGTTAAAATAATGGCAATATGTTTATTGACAAACCATTTGGTGAAAAACTGCTGTATGGTTCCTCTAAATAGATACTCTTCGAAAAGAGCCGGCACCAGCGCCATAGCAAAAATATTTAAAAATAAGATAGTTATAGTTGTGTTTGTAGTTAATAATTTTAATATGCTTTTATTTGCTTCTTCTAGCTCTCTCATCCATACTTCAATTTTATACAAAGATTCTGGAAGTGAGATTTGATCATTAAAATATCCCAAACAGGCAATTACAGGCAAAATGAGTATTGATAGTATTAATACATAGCCTACCAATTTTGGTGAGGCAATTTTATTTGCTTCACTATAAGAAAGCCAACTTTTCGAGGCACAATAAGAAAAGAGTAACGCCGGAGCAAAAAAAGTTCCAAATGTACTAATGAATTGTACAACATAAAAATAAGTTCGCGAACCAAATTCTAATCCGATAACTTTTCCTGTTAATAATGCAAATGAATTAGAAATAGTGAACCCGCAAACAACAAACAATAATAAAAATCCGAATTGTGACAAGTAAGATTTATAAGAGAAAAATTGGGGGAGCATTCAAAAAATTATAAATAAACTATATTAATCCTCTTCCTTGTTTTCTTCTTCGTATTTCTTAATAATTTCGTTTTGCACATCTGCAGGAACTTGTTGATATTCTGCAAATTTCATTCCGTATGATGCGCGTCCTGATGTAATTGAGCTTAAGGTAGTTGAATATTTATTCATCTCTGCCAATGGCACTTTTGCGCGGATATTTTGAAATTCTCCTTCGCTATCCATGCCCATTACTACGCCGCGACGCCCTTGAAGATCGGTCATCACATCGCCCATTCTTTCAGAAGGAACAAAAATTTCAACATCGTAAATAGGTTCCAAAATTTTAGGACCTGCATTTTTGAATGCTTCGCGGAATGCATTACGTCCTGCTAATTTAAACGCCATTTCATTAGAGTCAACAGGGTGCATTTTTCCATCGTAAATATTGATAACAATATCTCGTGCATAAGAACCGGTGAGCGGTCCCTCTTCCATTTTTTCATTGATCCCCTTTAAAATAGCGGGCATAAAGCGTGCGTCAATGGCACCCCCCACAATACAGTTGTTGAAAATCAATTTACCACCCCACGGCATGTCATAGGTATCAGTTCCTCGAACAGGATATTTCGTCTGATTAGGCATTCCGTCGTAATAAGCTTCTATAAGCATGTGAACTTCACCAAATTGCCCAGCACCACCAGATTGTTTTTTGTGGCGATACATCGCTTCAGATGATTTAGTAATAGTTTCACGATAAGGGATTTTAGGCGGGTAAAAATCAACTTCAATCTTAGTCTGTTTTTCAATCATCCATCTGATGATATTCAGATGTTGTTCTCCTTGTCCTGAGATAATTATCTGTTTCAATTCTTTCGACTGTTCGCCTAAGAATGTTTGGTCTGTTTTCTTAAACTCGTTCAAAATAGCACCCAGTTTTTCATCATCGGAACTATTTTTTGCACGTACGGCAGTACGGAATTTTGGCTCAGGATACTCGGTAGGGATAATCGTTTCATCTCCTGATTTTACTAATGTTTGGCCGGTTTGAGATCCTTTTAATTTGATGGTAGCCACAATATCTCCGGCAACAGCTTTATCAATTTTTTCGCGATTTTTTCCTGCAATGCAGAACAGTTGCGACAAACGTTCTTTACTACTTGAAACAGAATTTACCATATCCATAGCTTCAACAATCTCTCCTCCATAAATTTTCATAAAAGAGACTTCTCCAAGATGTTGTTCAATAGCAGTTTTGAAAATATATGCAATGGTGGGGTCTGTAGTTTTGCAAGCAAAAGTTTTGTCTGATTCTGTTTTTACACCAGGCATCTCGTCGGGAGATGGAACGCTTGATTTAATAATGTCCATTAAACGAGTAACTCCCTGGTCGTTTTTGGTAGCCACACAAATAACAGGGAATGTGCCTCTGTTAATGACTCCTAATTTCAAACCTTGCGCCATTTCAGCTTCGGTAAGAGTTCCTTCTTCAAAGAATTTTTCCATCAATTTTTCATCGTTCTCAGCAGCAGCCTCAATCAAAGCGTTGTGCATCTCTTCTGCTTTATCTTTTTCAACAGTGGGCACTTCTTCTACGATTACTTTTCCTCCACCCACAGGGAATTTCAACAGTTTCATTTGCAACAGGTCAATCACAGAGTCGAAGCCAATACCAGCATTTACAGGATATTGGAATGGCATTACACTAACACCGAAATAATGTTTCAACTGACGTAAAGTTTCGTCGAAGTTTGCTTTTTCGTGGTCAAGTTGATTTATTACAAAAACAACCGGAGTGTGCATTTTTTTAGTCCATCTCCATTGGATTTCTGCTCCCACATCCACGCCATTTTGTGCATTGATAACCATAAGTGCGGTATCTGCAACGCGAAGTGAACCGATTACCTCGCCGATGAAGTCATCAAATCCCGGACAATCAATCATATTGATTTTACAACCTGCATATTCCGAATACATTACAGTAGAAGAGATAGATTGTTGTCTTTCCAACTCTACTTCTCTATAGTCTGAGATTGTATTTTTATCTTCAATCGTTCCGCGCCTGCTCACAACGCCTCCATGAAATGCCATGGTTTCCCCTAGTGTGGTTTTTCCGGTTCTATTACCACCAATCAGGGCAATATTTCTAATTTCTTTGGTTTGATAAAGTTTCATCGTTTTATTATTTACTTGATTTATAAAATATTAATAATTTTTCAAAAGTGGGCGCAAATATAATAAAATTTGTGTATGGACAAATACTATCGAATGTTTTACTTTTGAGTACTGTTTAGCCTGCAAATCCTGCCATAATCTCTTCGGGAGATTTACCCAGATAAGGAAGATATAACTCTAAATTGATGGCTAATGTATCGGTTGGATATCGTGCAATAAATTCTCTATAAAAGATTTCAGCATTTTCATAATCATGAAGAATATCTTCATAAATAATACCTTTATTGATTATACAATTTTTCAACCCATTAAATTCAGGATAGATTTTTTGGATATCATCAAAAATGAGCAATGCTTTTTGACTATAAGCGATTGTTTCATCGTAATTTTCAGAAGATTTGGCTACAGTCATAGCCATTAAAGCAGCTTTATAGAGAAACTCAGCCGCCATCGGATCTTCGGGAAAATTTTCACAAAACTCGTCAACTTTAGCAATATATTCTCTTACAACCAACAGATCGTATTCGCCCAAATTCCCCAGCGAATCTATAATTTGTAACAACTGCAATACTTCAGTTTGCGTTTTCCCTTTTTGTTGCAATAAAGAATTATTGGAGCTCTTATAACAGCTTGTTAAAAAAGCTAATAAGAAAATTGCAAGCCATCCTGTTTTTTTCAAATTCATGCTAACTATTTTTAGATTTATATTTAGGTTTCGTTTTTCCCGAAGCAATATCGTTCAATTTTTTCTTTACAATCATTTTTCTAATAGAAGATATCCTGTCTGTAAAAACATGTCCTTCTAAATGGTCTAACTCATGGAGAATAACCCTTGCTGCTAAGCCTTTAAAATGTGTAGTCTTTCTTTCGCCCTCTCTATTGGTGTATGATAAAATTATTTCCGATTTGCGCACTACATCTTCTCTAATCTCGGGCAAACTTAAACATCCTTCATTAAAATTGAAGTCATCGCCTAAAATTTCAATTACCTCAGGATTGATGAAAGTTTCCTTGATTAATTCAACTTCAGGATAAGATTCTTTCAATCCTTTAGTATCTATAACAAACACGCTCAAAGAATAGCCAATTTGCGGAGCAGCAAGCCCCACACCTTCTGCTTGATTCATGGTTTCAAACAACTCATCTATCAATTTGTGTAAATGTGGATCCTCGGCCGAAACTTCATTCGCTTTTTTTCTTAAAACAGGATTTCCATAGAGGTAAATTGGTAGCATAGATCAAATATCTTTTATCGTTAATTATCAATTGTTAATTGTTTGTGATGCAAATAGCTTTGCAAAATAATAGTTGCACTGATTTTATCTAAGAGCGATTTGTTTGAGCGAGTCTTTTTGTTGACACCTGCTTCTACCAGTGTTTGGAATGCCATTTTAGAGGTAAAGCGTTCGTCAAAGCGTACAATCTCAATACTTTTCACTTCTTTTCTTAATCTATTTACAAAAGGTTCAATAAACCGTGCCGCATCTGAATTGGTATTGCTCATAGTTTTTGGCTCTCCAACTACAATAGTTTCAACATTTTCAGTTGAAATATATTTTAATAAGAAATCGAAAGCTTGTGAAACATGAACTGTTTCGAGCGCATGGGCGCAAATTTGCAATTCGTCAGTAACAGCAAACCCAACCCTTTTTTGTCCGTAATCAATGGATAAAATTCTACCCATAAGCAGCTTAGAATTATGAGCCACTTTACGGACTTGAACCGTAGGCCTACGCATTACGAATGCGTTGCTCTACCAACTGAGCTAAAGTGGCTTTTGGAGCGCAAAAATATACTAATTTCGTTACGCTACAAAAATAGTTATTTTAATGATTCTAACTCCGCTTTAGCTTTATCTAAATCGCTCTTCTTCTTAGAAAACTCGGTCTCTTTATCTTTTATTTGATTTTCAAGAGCTGTTAAATTTTTTCTCAGTTTATCTAATTCTGATGATAATGATGAACACTCTTTCTCAAGAGTTGTTGTGTTTTTTGTAAGTTGATCAATTTTTTGCTTCTTTTCATGTTCTTTAAGATAATCATTGGCAAAGTAGTTTAAAAAATCTTTCATTTTTTGGGTTACATCCGGTTCATCAACAGGAGTAATAAAGTTATCTAAACCTTTAGATACCAATAAATTAATTGTGATGAATTGTGATTGCTTTGTTCCTTTGTCTATGGAAGTGTAAATATCGTATTTCGTAAATCCAAATTCATGAAATACCTGTGCTGCATAGACTCTAAATCCCTTAGAATTAGAACCTTTAAGTCCTGCGACTTTTTCAAAGCGAAATTGCAAAGCATTTTGAAGAAAGTCAGCATCATACCCCGCTAAAGTAATAGATACCCCCGGAACCTTAACTTTATTAATTTCAATTTGTGTTGATTGTGCTGTTTGTGCATAAGCAGCAAAAGCAAAGAGCATTAAAATAAAAAAAACGATTTTTTTCATAAGCATAAATATTAAGTGAAGAATAAAAAAATATAATTAAAATAAATTGATTTATTGGCAGCAAAAATATATTTTTTATCATCTAAAATACATTAAAAAAAAAAGAGTTTATAGTTTTCACAATTAATAATCTATTTTCGCCCGTTATTTAATCATTAATCAAAAATTGTCTGCATATTTCAAAGATTTTCTTAGAATTTCTCCTTATCCATGAACTTTAAACTACATTCTCAATTTTCTCCTGCCGGCGACCAGCCCGAAGCGATTCGTGAGTTGGTGGATGGCTTGCGGCGTGGCGATGCTGCCCAAACGCTATTGGGGGTTACCGGATCTGGAAAAACTTTCACTATTGCCAATGTGCTGCAAGAAGTGCAACGACCTGCATTAGTGTTGAGCCATAATAAAACTTTAGCAGCGCAACTGTACAGCGAATTTAAACAGTTCTTTCCCAAAAATGCAGTAGAATATTTCGTCTCATACTACGATTATTATCAACCCGAAGCCTATATCCCAACTACGAACACCTACATCGAAAAAGACCTGTCAATAAATGAAGAGATTGATAAAATGAGGCTAAAAACCACCTCTTCGCTACTCTCCGGAAGACGCGATATTATTGTAGTAGCATCTGTTTCATGTATTTATGGTATTGGAAACCCCGACGATTTTGCAAAAAGTGTAATCCATTTGAAACAAGGAATGATTATCAGCCGTGAACAATTTTTGTATGCCTTGGTCAACAGTCTTTACTCTCGCACAGAATTGATGCTTGAGCCGGCAAAGTTTAGAATTAAAGGAGATACAGTAGATGTTTTTCCTCCCTATCACGATATTGCGTATCGCATTATGTTTTTTGATAATGAGATTGAACAGATTTATGAAATTGACCCCGAAAGTGGAGATAAAATAGGAGAACAAACCCATCTTACCATTTACCCTGCCAATCTTTTTGTAACCTCGCCCGAAGCGATGAACGAAGCATTATGGCAAATTAAATTAGATTTGGGAAATCAGATAGAATACTTAAAATCTATTGGCAAACATTTGGAAGCAAAGAGATTAGACGATAGAGTAACCTACGATGTGGAAATGATGAAAGAGGTGGGATATTGTTCAGGGATTGAAAACTATTCGCGCTATTTCGACAAACGGAACCCTGGCGAGCGCCCTTTTTGTATTTTAGATTTTTTCTCCGATGATTTTATTATAGTAGTTGATGAAAGCCACGTCACAGTGCCTCAAATTGGAGGAATGTACGGCGGAGACCGTTCTCGTAAAATGAACTTAGTAGAGTATGGATTCCGGTTGCCCGCTGCAATGGATAACCGTCCTTTGAAATTTCACGAGTTTGAACAACTGATTGGGCAAGCCATTTTTGTAAGCGCTACACCTGCTGATTACGAATTAGAAAAGAGTAATGGTATTGTGGTAGAGCAAATTGTACGCCCAACTGGACTCTTAGATCCGCCTATTGAAGTACGTTCTGCCGACAATCAAGTAGATGATCTTTTAGATGAGATTGAAAAAACAGTAGGAAAAGGAGAGCGCGTATTAGTTACCACATTAACCAAAAAAATGGCGGAAGAGTTATGTGGCTATTTAATTCGAATAGGAATTAGCACACAATATATTCATTCTGAAGTAGAAACATTAGAGCGCATAGAGATACTCAAAGATTTGCGCGCCGGCTCTATTGATGTATTGGTGGGCGTAAATTTGCTTCGCGAAGGATTAGATTTACCTGAAGTATCGTTGGTAGCCATTATGGATGCCGACAAGGAAGGCTTTTTACGAAATGAGCGCTCTTTAACACAAACTTCCGGCAGGGCAGCGAGGCATATCAATGGGCGTGTAATCTTTTACGCTAACAAAATTACTAAATCTATGCAGGCAACCATAGATGAAACCAACCGAAGGAGGAACAAACAAACGGCGTACAACATCAAGCATAACATTAAGCCACAAACAGCGAAGAAAAACGAAGAAATAGCGCCCCGAAAAACTATGATTTATCGTTTCGATGATCTTATTGAAACGCAAGCTGCTGAAGAAAAACCATTACAGATGCTCAACACTGAACAGTTGCAGAAAAATGTAAAAAAAATGCGCAAACAATTAGAAACGGCAGTTAAAAACTTAGACTTTTTGGAGGCGGCAGAGATCAGAAATATGATTTTGGAAAATGAGGAGCGGATTAAAACCTTATCAACACGTTAGCAGTTTTATGCTTGGTATTGAGCGAATCAACGGATAATGCAAACAGCTTCATTTGAGTAACAGCAAATCTTTTCATACCGGTTTCAGAAAGATAACGACTCCAATATTCTGATTTAGAGGCATGAATAGCAAACTCAAATTCGCTGTGCGATGGAAGCATTGACTTAGCTTGTCTAAGTAAATCATCCTTTTCATAGGCAATAGGTTCATCTGTAGCGTAAAGAGATGAATAGTATAAATGTTTATGTTCAAGATTATTAAAGAAATCTTGATAAGTATCATTGATTGAGAGATAACCCGACAACGATATACTTAGTTGTGAAAATCGCAATTGGTAGGCAGCCCATGAAACGCCTGTGGCAAAACGGTTTAATGCTTCATTTGTTTCTTCATTAAAAAATGATTCAAAATTAAAGAAATATCTTTTATGGTTCAAAATAAGCCAGTTTTGTTTTTTATTCTTTCCAACTATGTTGAACAAAGAATCAAAAGATTTTATTGCAGTAAGATTTCTGGGATTTTTCAACTGTGTGATTGCTTTTCTTAACAAAGTAATATTTTCTGATGCTAGAAAAATCCCTTTGTGGTAAGTAAACACAAAACGTTTTAAATGAGTGCCAAAGGTATAGATTTTACATTGATCGAATTTTACAAAATTTTTCTCGTCAATCTGTAATTTTGCAAGAAGTTGTTTAAAAGCCCGTTCGTTAATTTTACAGGCAAACAGAATAGAAAAAACTTCGCCGTTCACGTGTCCTGAAAAAACAACCTGATTATATTTTCCGGGTAATTGATCCACGAAAAATTGGCATCCAGGATAAGCATCTAACCCAAATAGTGGATTAATAGAACTTTGAACTTTATTAACAGTTTTTAAGAATAACTCATTGTCATTGATTTGAAACAAAAAAGCAGCATCGGAAGGGATTGTTTCAATCAATTGTGCATTAATTTGTCGAAAAAAGTAATAATAGAAAGATATGCCACTGCAAAAAAGGAAAATAACGGCACCTGTAATAATGGCAAGAAAATTATTTCGCGCCCCTTTATTCTGCATTTGGTTCGTTATTCGTTTCTATTTCAGTTTCTGTTTCTGTTTCATCAATGAAGATTAAATCATTAATTAACAAAATATTATACCATTGATACACTTTTTTAATATTTGACAAAAACACTCGTGTTTCATCATAATCAGGAATTATCTCTTTAAAATAATCGCGCAATTGGTCATCTTTTAAAGTTTTATAATCAAAAAGTTGTTTTTCTTGTTTGAGATAGATAGTTTGAATAACTTTTACCAACTCTATCGTATCATTATAAGTATATATAGCGATGTTGTCTAAAGTTGAAACGCCTTCATTTTGAAAAGCAGAAAATCTTTTTTTATCCTCTAAAGATTCTACAATAAAGTTATTTTTTCCTTGAGAGATCAGTTTAAAAAGCCCATTTTTTCCACTGATAGATAAAATATTGCTTAGGTCCATTGTTGATATTAATTTTGATGAAAATAGTTTGCAAAAATATATGATTTTTTATATTCTAAGGCATACACCTAAAATTACCTCTTAGAAAAATACAATCAACTGATATATAAATGTATATTTATATTATTAATAATTTTTCTCTTAAAAATTCAGGTTGTCTAAATTTTTTTTCAATATATTTTCTATATTTGCCGCCCAATAGTTAGCGATGGCTTCATTTTTAACATTGTATCATCAAATTGAAACTAAACTTATTAAAATTAAGCATATAGTAGAAGAAAATATTGAAGAGAACAGAACCCTAAAAATGGATCTTACTGATGCTTTAGAAAGAATTGAACAATTAGAAAAGGAAGTTTATCAACTTACAGAAAAAAACAAAATAATAACAATAACAAAAACTACATTATACAAAGAAGATAAAAAAGAAACCGAAAAAAAAATTGAAAAGTTAGTGCGGGATATAGACCACTGTATCGTGCTTTCAAATAGAATGCAATGGAAGACGGAATAATAACTATTAAGATTATAATTGCACAGCGTATCATTGAGATGAGGATTCATAAAGAATGGGAACGCTACTATAGAGAAGCCGAAAAAATAATCAATGACAGTTTTTTCAATTTTGCAAGACAATGGGCGTTTAAAGATTATCAAGATATTTTATCGAAATTATTGATAGATGAAGTCGTAAAAAACATTGAATGTAACGAAAGACTGCAAGAATACGAAGAAGATCTAATTCCTAAAATGATAGAATTAAATGAATTAGTAGAAAAAATACGCATTGATTAACGCGTTCTTTGACAAATAATATATCCCGCTTTTGTTCGCACTACGTTTGATAAACTCAATTACAAACATAGAAGTAAAGCTCTTTGTTGTTAGAACATGCCGTTTTAAATGGACTTTCGACCTGCGAAGGCAACTTCAAATATTCTATATAGGAGTTTATAAACCCTATTATGAACAAGAGCGGGATTTTTTATTAATGGTTAATTATTAATGATCAGATGATAAACTAAAAAGCTTTAAATTTTGAATTTTAAACCCTTAAAAAAATATATATATGACAATTGGAATTATTATAGGAATTATTATCGGGCTTATTGCCGGAGTGCTGGTAGCCCTTACTTTTTTGAGAACTGCATTAACTCAAAAAAGCAAAACATTAATGCAGGAAGCTCAGGAAGCAGTAAAAAAAGCTAACGAAGATGCAGAGCTATTAAAAAAAGAAAAAATCCTTCAAGCGAAAGAAAAATTCTTGCAGTTGAAGAGTGAGCATGAACAATTAGTAAACGAAAAAAACCTACAGATTGCTGCCGGAGAGAACAGAATTAAACAAAAAGAGACTGCGCTAAACCAGAAATTAGAAGAGGTTAATCGAAAAAATCAGGAAAATGCTTCATTAAGAGACGATTTACACAAAAAAATTGAAGCAAACAAAACCAAACAGTCGGAGCTTGACAAACAAACAGCTGTTCAAAAAGCCAAGTTAGAAGCCATTGCAGAACTTACTACACAACAGGCTAAAGAGCAATTAATCAGTTTAATGCAAGATGAAGCGAAAGCAGATGCTATGGTATTGATGAACGACATTATCAATGAAGCAAAAAATACAGCCAATGCAGAGGCGAAGAAAATTGTAATTAAATCGGTTCAACGTCTTGGTGTTGAAGCTGCATTAGAAAATGCAGTTTCAGTTTTTAACATTGAAAATGAGGAGATGAAAGGAAGAATTATTGGTCGTGAAGGGCGTAATATTCGTTCATTAGAAAGTATTTGCGGAGTTGATATTATTATTGACGACTCTCCTGATGCCATTTTGGTCTCCAGTTTTGACCCCGTTCGCCGTGAAATAGCACGACAATCTTTAGTAAAGTTAGTTACAGATGGTCGCATCCACCCTGCACGCATTGAAGAGGTTGTGGCAAAAACAAAGAAGAATATTGAGCAGGAGATTGCCGAAATAGGTAAACGTACCTGCATTGATTTGGGGATACACAATCTCCCTAACGACTTGATGCGCATTGTAGGAAAAATGAGATACCGTTCTTCCTACGGGCAAAATCTGTTGCAACACTCTAAAGAGGTGGCAAATCTGTGTTCCATCATGGCTGCTGAATTAGGATTAAATCCAAAAATAGCCAAACGCGCCGGCTTACTACACGACATTGGCAAGGTGCCTGATATTGAATCTGACTTACCACACGCAGTGCTGGGAGCCAAGTTGGCTGAGCAATTTAAAGAGCGCCCAGAAATTATCAATGCTATTGGAGCCCACCACGATGAAATGGAAATGGATAACCTATATGCACCATTAGTGCAAGTGTGCGATGCCATCTCCGGTGCAAGACCGGGTGCACGCCGAGAGGTAATTGAGGCATACACCAAACGTTTACAAGATTTGGAAAATATTGCCCTAACATACCCCGGCGTGATAAAAACTTTTGCTATTCAGGCAGGAAGAGAACTGCGCGTAATTGTTGGCGCAGAAAAAGTTACAGATGAACAAGCTACCCAAATCTCGTTCGACCTCTCTAAGAAAATTCAAAATGAAATGACCTACCCTGGACAAATTAAAATAACAGTAATCAGAGAGACGCGATCGGTGAATTTTGCAAGATAGGATACAGAAGGATTCTCCTGAAAAATAATGCACTTTCAAAAAACTTAACTTCATGGTTACTTTTAAAGATAGCATCACTACATTTCCTGCTTTGAGGTTTGTTTATGATCATTTAGATCTCTGTTCTTCAATCGGAAGAAAAGAGATACTGAAAAGTAAATTTATTACAAATGAAGCTGAACTTTCACTCTGTTTCAATGAAATTAATAGCGTACTTCTTTGGCAAGAGAGCCACACCAATCATTTACCAAAAATAAAACAACTGCTCTCTTCCACTCAGGATATTTCTGCTACACTCTATCGGTTAAAAAATAACGATGCGCTTGATGATATTGAGCTTTTTGAAATTAAAAAAAATGCACTTATCATGCACGATTTGAATAAATTACTCGCTTCGTTATCTTTTCCGCTTTTTTCTTTGAATGAAGTAAGTGGTGCAATCTCAATTTTAGATCCTGAAAATACGCGGTTGCCCCATTTTTACATATATTCATTATATAGTAAAGAGTTAACAGCTTTGCGCAGTAAAAGCGAAAGAACTATTTCGCCCGAAGAAAAAGAGGATCTATTATGGCAAATATCTAAATTGGAAAATAAAATTAGGCAAAATTTGGTAAAAAAATTGGTTCCTTTTGCTGCTGTATTTGAGCAAAACTTAAAATTTATTTCGCAATTAGATATCTTGCTTGCCAAAGCAGCATTGGCATTAGATTGGAATTGTTGCAAACCAGAAATTTCAGAGGACTCTATCTCTTATGTCGGGCTTTTCCATCCGGTGGTTTCTCATCGTTTAAAAAAAGAGAATGCGGCATTTCAACCTATTGATATTGAATTAAAACAAACCTCTTGTTTAATTACCGGTGCAAATATGACCGGAAAATCTATCTTCCTCCGAGCCGTGGCTTTCAGTCAGTGGATGTTTCAGTTTGGATTTTACGTGCCGGCAAAAAGCGCAGCGATTGTTCCGGTAGAAAAAATTCATTTTGTTGCAGAAGACAGTGATACAGAACGAACAGGATTCTCCTCTTTTGTGAATGAAATTTTTCATATTCATCGTATTCTTCAAGAGGTAAAAGAGAATAAAAAGATGTTGGTTTTGGTTGATGAATTTGCACGCACCACCAATCCTAAGGAGGGGACTGCCTTTGTGACTGCACTTCTTGAAATGGTGAACTGTTCTAAAACGATATGTTTGGTTACCACGCACTATTCACATGTAAAAGGAGATTTTCGGCATTTGCGTGTGAAGGGGATATTGTGGGATAAGATTGAAAATATTAAAACGAATCCGCACGAGTTGAATAAATATATTGACTATCAATTAGAAAATTGTGATGAAAAAAATGCTCCTGAAGAAGCTGTTAAAATTGCAGAAATATTATCAATAGATGATACTTTTATTTCTTTAGTTAAAGAGTATTTATAAACCCATAAATTGAAAGAAGATTTTTTGGAATTTATTTTCAGTTTGTTTTTTCCGAACAATTTTTATTCTTTCGCCTTGTACAAATGGTTTATTAAGGATTGACCAAATACCCTCTTCAAGACGAGAAAAAAAGGCGACTATAGGGGAGTTACATGCGCGCCTAAATATTTCATTGTCGGATATTTTCGGCAAAAATAGTAAAATTTAGTATTTATCAAATAGATTTTCTGCACCATTTTGTTAATAAAAGCCCTTTTGTTAATATTTTATTCTACTAATTATGAACGTATTAAAATAAAATTACAAAAAAAATAAAAAAAATGCTTTAAACATTGTTTTTTTTATAATTTTGTTTTTTAGAAAATTGCAATAAAACAAATGTTAATTTCCAAACTTAAACTGAAAGATAAAAAAAATGAGTAAAAAGAATGTATCTGACAAAGAAATTCAATTAATGTTGAAAAAGTTTTTTGGATTTAATACGTTCAAAGGCGACCAACAAAAGGTAATAAAATCGTTATTAAAAGGCAAAGATTGTTTTGTAATCATGCCAACAGGTGGAGGTAAATCTCTTTGTTATCAACTACCTGCATTAGTTTGCGAAGGAACTGCAATCATTATTTCTCCACTTATTGCCTTAATGAAAAACCAGGTAGATGCCTTGAGAAATTTTGGAACAGAATTAGGTATCGCACACTTCCTAAATTCTTCTTTATCAAAACAAGAGATCAAAGATGTTAAAGAAGATTTATTGAGAGGAAAAACAAAACTTCTTTATGTTGCCCCAGAAACACTTACAAAAGAGGATAATGTAGATTTCTTCAAAGATATTCCAATCTCTTTCTTCGCTATTGATGAGGCACATTGTATATCGGAATGGGGACACGATTTTAGACCTGAGTACAGAAGAATTAAGGAGACAATTGATAAGATTGACAAAAAAGTGCCTGTAATTGCGCTTACTGCTACTGCTACTCCTAAGGTGCAAAGCGATATTCAAAAAAATCTGGGAATTGAAAAAGCGGAGCTCTTTAAAGCATCTTTTAATCGCCCAAATCTCTATTATGAGATACGTGAAAAAACAAAAGAGATTGATAAAGAGATTGTTAAATTTATTAAAAATCATAGTGGAAAATCAGGGATTATCTATTGTTTGAGTAGAAAAAAAGTAGAAGAATTAGCTGAGTTTTTGCGGGCAAATCAAATCAGGGCACTTCCATATCATGCAGGACTTGAATCGCAAGAACGTGTAAATAACCAAGATGCATTCTTAATGGAAGATATCGAAGTAATTTGCGCAACCATTGCATTTGGAATGGGTATTGATAAGCCTGATGTGCGTTTTGTTATCCACTACGATATGCCTAAAAGTTTAGAAGGATATTATCAGGAAACCGGACGCGGAGGTCGAGACGATGGTGAAGGGCTCTGTATTGCATTCTATGATATTAGAGATTTGTATAAATTAGAAAAGTTCTCTTCTAAAAAATCGGTAGCCGAGCAAGAAATGGTAAAACAATTATTAGCAGAAACTGCCTCGTATGCTGAATCTACAAATTGTAGGAGAAGACATTTGTTACACTATTTCGGAGAGGTTTACGACCAGGATAACTGTGGCTGTTGCGATGTGTGCCTCCACCCAAAACCTAAAATGAACGCCACCGAACAGGTGCAATTAGTAATTGAAGTAGTTAAAGAAGTTAAACAACAATTTGTTGATATTCATATTATTGATATTATCATTGGTGAAAAAACAACTACTATTGTAAAATTCAAACACAATAAGCTCAAACAGTTTGGAGAAGGAGAAGAGTACGATAATAAGTTTTGGGCAAGTGTGGTTCGCGTTGCAATTTTTGAAGAGCTTATCTATAAAGATATTGAAAACTATGGCTTGCTGAAAATTACTCCAAAAGGTGAAAAATTTCTCACAAACCCTTATGCCCTTTACGTTCAAAAGCCTAAATCGAAATCAGATGATGAGGATATGGACGATGATGATATTTCCGATGATATGATCCCTGCAAAAGGAGAGGCTACCGACGCTACCTTGTTTGCCCTGTTAAAAGATTTGCGCAAATCAATCTCTCAAAAAGAGAATCTGCCGCCATTCATTATTTTCCAAGACCCTTCTTTAGAAGATATGTGCATTCAATATCCCACATCAATTGAAGAGATGGTAAATATTACCGGCGTGGGTGTTGGAAAAGCACAAAAATATGGAAAACCTTTCGCTGATCTGATAAAACAATATGTAGAAGAAAACGAAATTGATAGACCACAAGATTTCATCGTTAAATCCATAGTGAAAAAATCTGCCATCAAAGTGTTTATTATTCAAAGTATTGATAGAAAAATTGATTTTGAAGATATTGCACATGCCAAAGGGTTGGAAATGGACGAGCTTTTATCGGAAATTGAAAGTATTGTGGCTTCTGGAACAAAACTCGATATTGATTACTATATTAATAATACGATTGAAAGATATCACCAAGAAGATATATTGGATTATTTCTCCGAAGCTGAATCAGATTCTGTACACGTGGCCTTAGCCATTTTGGGTGAAGATGATTTTACACTGGAAGAGATTCGTATTATGCGTATCAAATATATGTCTGATGTAGGAAACTAACGTGAAGATTTCAGCATTAAGAATTCTGTTTCACAAACATTTATTACCCCTTTATGAACAGCGGGAAATTGATTCTATTTTTTTTAAATATATTAATGATATATATAATATTGAAAAACACCACTTTTTTTTGTATCCTGAGTCGGAAACTGAAACACTGAAAGAGAATTCAGAGCTTTTGCCGTTATCTTCAATAGATGATAGAGCTAATTTGCAGTTGCTTGCTAAAGGCTATCCTATACAATATGTAACAGGAAAAACTATCTTTTACAAATTGTTGCTCAAACTTAATCCCTCAGTTCTAATCCCAAGACCAGAAACAGAAGAACTTGTAGATATTATTATTGATGATCATAAAACCAATCGTGATAACTTTTATAAAATTCTAGACATAGGCACAGGCAGTGGCGCAATTGCTATTGCATTAGCAAAAAATATGAAAAAAATATCCATTTATGCTACAGATATTTCTGAAGAGGCTCTTCATACAGCAAAAATTAATGCAGCACGTAACAATGTGAAAATCTCATTTTTGCATCATGATATTTTAAAAGATGACCACAATATGCTACCTGCTGAAATTGATATTATCGTTTCAAACCCTCCATACATTCCGCTTGGAGAAAGAAAATATTTACATGAAAATATTGGTTTTGAACCTGACAAAGCGCTTTTCGTTCCGGATGAAGATCCACTTATTTTTTATCATGCAATTGCTGAGGTGGCAAAAAAAAAACTCCGCAATGGAGGAGTTTTATATTTTGAAACACATGAAAAATTTCACTGCAATTTATCAGCAATACTTAATGAAAAAGGGTTCAAAGAGATTGAACTTTTGAATGATCTTAACCAAAAGCCTCGCTTTGTAAAGGGGAAAAAATTATAATTTATTAATTTTTACCGCCAATCCAGACTTTAAGTTTGCAGCTTTGTTTTTATGAATAATTCCTCTTTTAACCAATTTGTCAATTAAAGAAGTAACTTTAGGAAGTTTCTCTGTTGCTGCTGTTTTTTCAGGTGTTAATCTGATGTCTTTTAACGCATTACGCATTGTTCTGGAAAAGTAGCGGTTGGCTAATCTTTTGCTGTTATTGGCTCTTATTCTTTTCTTTGCCGATTTGTGGTTTGCCATTTTTTTTTCTAATTATTAATAAAACCTATCCCTTTTTTTTGGGGTGCAAAAATATATTTTTTTTCTTGTAATAAGAAAGAAAAAAGGTTAATTATTTTTTTCTCACCAATACCCCCAAAAGGGGGTATTGGTGAGAAAAAACATTAATATTTTTGCACCGTTATTCTATTTATTAAGAATATCAAAAAATAATCATTTATTAATCTAATTATAAACTATATACATTATGAACTCTTTTTATAATTTTACAAAAATTGTTTGCTTTTTAGCCATGTTAAGTGCATTTTTTGGATGTAGCACCAATAAATCCAATGCAGATAAGCCGGTTCAGAAAGAAACTACACAAACCAATATGGTGTTTGCCTCATACACTGATTCATTAGAATATATAGTAAATACAGGCAACTGGGAAGCCAAGTTGGAAGCGCTCAACGATTTATACTGGTATTACCAAAACAGTAATATTTCAAAAGCGCTACATTACGCATGGCAACAGAAAAATATAGCAAAACAGAATCGTCATATTGAATGGCTTGCAGATGCTTATGACAATATTGGGGATATTTATTTTTATGAATATCTAATTGATAGCACTGAATATTATTACAAAGCAGCATTCGACTTATGGACGGCTTTAGAAAATCCTAAAAGAATAGGCACTTCCTTAGTTAATATGAGTAATGTGATGCGGCTTAATATGATGCCTGACAGCTCATTAGCAATTTTACAAAAAGCACTTTCTGTCTTTGAAGAGATAAAAGATGAACTAAATCTATCGCAAGTATTTGGAAATATTGCTGCCATTTATAATGATATAGGCAACTATGAAAAACATGATGAGTATGCTTTTCGGGCTTTGGAAATTCAAGAACAATTAGGTGCAAGCAGTGCTTTGGGAATAACATTAATTAATTTGTGTATCAGTATGATAACTCAATGCCGCCTTGATGAAGCTATAGTATATGGAGATAAAGCGATTCATATTTTTAGAGAGGTTGAGTATGCAAATTTATTAAGTATGGCATTATCAAGAACAGCAGAAGCATTGTTTGAAAAAAATGAGCGAACCCGTGCCAGTCAATATATTAATGAAGCTATTTTATTAGCTGACCAAATGGGTAGTGTGCAAATAAAAGCTGAAGCGCTGAAAGTACGAGCCAATTTTTATATGCAAAAAGGCTCGTATGTAAAAGCTAAAGAAGATGCCGTAGAAGCACTTGCTATTATAGACACTTTAAATAGCTGCAAAATGATTCAGGTTTATATTTTAGACTTGTTAACAACACTATCAATATGCACTAATGAGCAGGAAGACGCTAAAAATTATTTGAAAAAATATATTGAAGTTAAAAACATAATACAACAGGAAAAATGGACTGAGCAGATTTCTGAAATGGAAACGAAATACGCTACTGAAAAACAGCTACTAAGAATTTCATCTTTAGAAAAAGTGAAACGGTTGTATTCATGGCTTAGTATTACGGGAGGTATTGTTTTCTTGTTAACTATTATTGTTTTTATTTTCTTTTGGGTATGGGCAATGCAAAGAAAGCGTCTTGCAGAACACCAGAAACAATTAGTTGAACAGCAATTGAAACAAATTGTTCAGGAGAAGCAACTCATTGCAGCCCAGGCAGCTCTTGAAGGTGAAAACACTGAGCGGAGTCGCTTAGCCAAAGACCTTCACGATGGATTAGGGAGTATGCTTTCGTTGGTTAAAATAACACTTCCAAACATGGAAAACGGTATGATGATAGAAGCTGAGGATGTGACTCGTCTCAATAATGCGATTATCCTGCTTGATAAGTCCATTAATGAAATGCGTCGCGTGGCACATCACATGATGCCGGAATCGCTTGTGCGCTACGGAATTAAAGCATCTCTTTCAGATTTTTGTTGCGCCACTTCAAAAGTTGATTTTCAATATTTTGGCAATGAACAGCGGATTGATAGCAAACTCGAAATTCTGCTCTACAGGGTTGCACACGAATTGATAAACAACGCCCTTAAACACGCTGAAGCTCAACAAATAAAAGTGCAACTAGTACAGGAAGATGACAGGGTTTCTTTAACCGTGTATGACAATGGAAAAGGATTTGATACATCCAAGACCACAACAGGTATGGGACTTGAAAATATTCGCAACCGTATCGAAACTTACAATGGAAAAATAACCCTCTTCTCTTCACCGGGAAATGGTACAGAAGTAAATATCGAAATTTCTATCAATAAATAAATAGCTCAAATATGATAAACATTCTCATAGTAGATGACCACAAAATTCTGGCAGATAGCTTGCGTAAACTCATTGAAGAGTCAGGAGATATTAAAGTGGCTAATATTGCCAATAGCGCTAAAGAGTGTCGCTATCATTTACGCTATTCTATTCCCGATGTATTGCTGCTCGACATTAGCCTGCCCGATGGAAACGGCGTGGATCTTTGCAAAGAGTTAATTGAGCAATATCCTACTCTTAAGATATTGGCTTTAACTACATACAACGAATATTCTACGGTGCGACAGATGTTAGAAAGCGGCGCTTTGGGCTATATCATTAAAAATGCTATGGTTGAAGAACTCATACAGGGGATTATATCAGTAGCTGCAGGCGAAAAGTTTCTTTGCCATGAAGTGGATATGTTGGTTAAAAAAAACGTACATACTAATATTTGGCTCACGCCCAGAGAGCGCGAACTGTTGAAGTTGATAGTTGAAGGTTATTCCAGCATTGAAATTTCAGATATCACATCATTAGGACATGAAACCATTAAAAGTTATCGCAAGAATTTGCTCCTCAAACTCAACGCAAAAAATACGGCAGTCTTGGTTAAGAAAGCATTAGAAGAAAAGTTGCTTTGGTAATCTTCAAGATAATGTATCAACAAGCTCTTGAAGAGTAGTTTGCATCTGTTCTCCTGTTTCCATGTTTTTAAGGGTAAAAAAGCCTCCGTTCAACTCCTCTTCACCAGCAATCACTACATACGGGATCTGCTTGGCATTCGCATAGCTCATCTGTTTACCTATTTTCGCTCTGTCGGGATATATCTCCGATGCAATATTATTTTTACGCAATATAGAAAGTGCTTTTAGTGCATAAAGTTCTTCTACTTCTCCAAAATTCAGAAAAAGGGCTTTTACAGGTGTCCCAATTTCATCAGGAAACAAGTTACATTCTGTCAAAATATCATAAATCCGTTCTGCTCCGTAAGAGATTCCTACTCCCGACATATCTTTCAAACCAAAAATTCCGGTAAGGTCATCGTAACGTCCTCCACCGGAAACGCTTCCCATAGCCACTTGGGTGGGTTTCACTTCAAAAATGGCACCGGTATAATAGTTGAGTCCGCGCGCAAGCGTAATATCCAACTCAGGTTCACTAATGCCAACCTCTTTGCAATAGGCGAATACTGTTCTAATCTCTTCCACACCTTGCATTCCCACTTCGCAATTTTCAAAAAAATGTGCTAAAAATGCTACTTTTTCCTCATTACTCCCTGAAAAATCAAAAAAAGGATCAATTTTTACAATCGCCTCTTCAGGAATATCTCGTTCCCGCAATTCCTCAAATACACGCTCTTTACCAATTTTATCAATCTTATCAATAGCCACACAAATATCTGTTATCTTTTCAGGAAGCCCTATTAGCTCGGCAATGCCCGATAAAATCTTCCTGTTGTTAATCTTAATAATGACAGGAATTTTAAATTCACCAAATATTTCGTATGTAATTTGCAGTAATTCTACTTCTTGAAATAAAGATTTTGTTCCGATCACATCCACATCACACTGGTAAAACTCTCTGTAACGACCTTTTTGCGGACGATCGGCACGCCACACCGGCTGTATTTGATAGCGCTTGAAAGGGAACACAAGTTTATCGCGATGCTGAACTACAAATCGGGCAAAAGGAACGGTTAAGTCGTACCGCAACCCTTTTTCACAAATTTTAGGTACCATACGAGATGAAGTTTCTTCATGAAAATTTACCCCTGACATAAAGTCTCCGGAGTTTAATATCTTGAATAATAACCGATCACCCTCTTCTCCATATTTGCCCATGAGGGTAGATAAATTCTCTATTGCCGGCGTTTCAATCGGAAGATAAGCATACTTTTCAAACACTTTTCTAATAGTGCTGAAAATATAATTTCTTCTAATCATCTCTTCGGGCAAAAAATCACGTGTGCCTTTTGGAATGGAGGGTTTTGATGGGTTCATATAATTAGATTTATTTTCTATATTCATACATAAATATTCCTGCCGCTATTGCAGCATTCAACGATTCAGGCGCTGCAGTTTCATGCGGAAAGATCGGTAACTCAATTTTTACATTAATATTTGCAGCAACTGCATCTGAAATTCCGTGACTTTCGCTTCCAACTACTATAATATCATTATGTTTAAAAGCTTGTTTATGAATAGGTATTCCCTTCATATAGAGTCCGTAAATGGTTCTATGATTTTGAGTTTTTATATAATCTGAGAGATTAGAATAAACAATCTTTGTTCTTGTGAATGATCCCATACTTGCTTGAATAACCTTTGGGCTTGTAAATTCCACACAATCTTCCGAGCATAGGATTTGGTCGAAGCCAAACCAATCTGCAGTACGTATCATGGTACCTAGATTGCCGGGGTCTCTAATCGCATCTAACACTAGCAGTGGTTTTTCGCCATTCAGATCATTGAGTGTGTATTCTATTTTTTTAACGATACACAAAATTTGGGGTGATGTAGAAAGAGCGCTGATTCTTTCTATTTCTCCTATAGAAATTGTTTGCACGGATGGAAAAAACTTATCAGTTTTGCCTGAATTATTGATAGATAGAGATTTTTGAACAAGCGCGGCGTGGCTCTCGGTTGCAAAACATTGCACTACTTCAAAACTTGATTGCAGTGTTTCAATACACGATTTATACCCTTCAACAATAAAGAGTTGTTGTGCGTCACGATGTTTCTTGTGATGTAACAATCTGATCTGTGAAATGAGTGCTTTAGGTATCAAATAGATATATTTTTTTTGTTAAAAAATGTTTCAATTTTTTTTCGCGGCAAAATTATGTAAAGTTTTCAATGTTCATAAAAAAATATAAGGATAAAATCTTTTTTAGTGGACTCTTGAAAAAAAGATAATTTTTTCACCATTCTTCCGTTTATTATAGATTAATAATTAAGAAAATGCTTTCGTTTACCCCTGTTTCACTTTTAGTTCTTTCAATTATTTCACTGATAGGCTTCCAAATCGGATTGTGGTTAATTTTTAATAAAGCGGGAGAAAAACCGTGGAAAAGCCTCATCCCGATTTTCAATTTTTGGGTGTGGCTAAAAGTGTTGTCGCGCCCAAAAGGATGGATGTTACTCATCCTCTTTCCTTTTATCGGTTTTTTTATGTTTTATTTGATGGTTTGGAAAACCATACGGTTGTTTGGAAAAACAAGCTATAAATACTTGCTGCCGGGAACATTTTTCTTCTTTCTCTATCTTCCCTGGCTTGGGTTTTCTAATAAAGAACACTATACAAAGTTTGAAAATCTTCCAAAATTCAAAAAAAGCACGCTTCGTGACTGGATGGATGCGCTGATTTTTGCAGTTGCTGCCGCCTATATTCTTCGTTGTTTTTTGTTTGAATTGTTTGCTATTCCTACCTCGTCTATGGAGAGCTCGCTGATGGTGGGCGATTATTTAGCTGTAAATAAAGTTACTTACGGTGCCCGTGTCCCTATGACCCCATTGGCTATCCCTTTTGTGCATCACACCATTCCATTTACAAAATTTACAAAATCTTATGTAGAATGGGTAAAACTTCCCTACATGCGTTTCCCAAAAATCAATTCAATTGAACGAGGAAACGCGGTGGTATTCAATTATCCAGACGGAGATACAGTAGTTTTGGAACGACAATCGGAAAGCTACTATGCTATTGTGAGAGAGTTTGAAACAATTCTTAATCCTGCCGAATTGGCAAAATTAACATATAAATATAACTCAGATGCTGTGAGATATATTAATCATTTTGCATCAAAATATCCGGGTGCATACTATCCGGGAAAAGGAAGAGATGTAGTAAAAAAAGAGTATCATGTAACTGCACGCCCGGTGGATAAGCGCGAGTTTTTTGTAAAACGTGCTATCGGTTTGCCCGGAGAAAAATTGGAAATTATTGACACCCAGGTATATATTGACGAAAAACCTATAAATAACCCTAAACGTATTCAGTTTAGATATAATGTTTTTGATCCCAATGGTTTAGGACTTAATTCAAAGAAAAGAAAATCGCTTAATATTAATGAAGATGATAAATATTCTTTGTATAGCGCCCAAATAGAGGAGATCGAAAAAATGGGGATCTCTGTTGAAAAAATTGTAGATAGAAAAGGAGAACGAGATCCGGGTGTTTTCCCCCACGATCCACGCTATCACTGGAATAAAGATTTTTTCGGACCGATTACAATACCAAAAAAAGGAGCAACAGTAGTTTTAAACGATTCTACTATTGCGCTTTATGAGCAAGTTATTAGAAATTATGAACTGCATGATTTACAAATAAAAGAGGGCCAAATTTTTATTGACGGTAAACCGGTAACAGAATATACTTTTGCACAGGATTACTATTTTATGATGGGTGACAACCGGCACAATTCATCCGATTCGCGTTTCTGGGGATTTGTTCCCGAAGACCATATCGCAGGAAAAGTATGGTTTGTATGGCTCTCCTTAGACAAATTTAAGAATTTTGGAGAAGGAAAAATTCGCTGGAACAGAATGTTTAGAGGATGTAAAAATGAATGATCTTAACTATATTATTTTTTTTCTATTTTTGCGCCGTTAATCAAAGATAATTATTAATTAAACTTTACTGATATGAATTCGAAACTTTTATCAATTAAATCCGTAATATTGTTTGGAATAGCAATGTTATTTTTAGCAAACGGTGTTTGCCAAAACAATTCAAATGCAGCAGGTGATAAAGAAAAAGCGCCTGATGTAATCATTAAATCAACAAATGTCACCCCTACTCAAACTCAACCTTACGCCACTCATGTTCAGGCTCAGGAAATTTCTGTGGCTGATAAAAAGGCTATTGAAAAAGAGATAGAGATTAAGGATGATGACACTCCCTATTTCTCACCTAACGAAATGCCCGCTTATCTTGACGGAAAGAGAGAACTTCCCAACTATGTGGCAAGAACTGCCAAGTATCCTGCCGAAGCAAGAAGAGCTAATGTGCAAGGCATTGTAATTGTTCAGATTATCGTAGAAAAAGATGGATCAATCACCAACCCGCAAGTGATTCAATCGGTACATCCGAAATTAGATTCAGAAGCATTGCGCGTAATTGGTACATTAAAAGGGTTTAATCCCGGGAAGCAAAACGGAGAACCGGTTCGTTGCTACTACCAAATCCCTGTTCCTTTTGTTTTACTGCCTGCGAAAAAATAAAAAGTTTTGGGCTGAGCCTTTAATATCGTACACAAACAAACCAATCATTAGGATCGGCTTTGCTACGAAACCAGAATGTATTTACATCTTGTAAAACAGTAAAACCTGTAGCTATTTGCACAAATGCTCTAAAAGAAGCAGCACCTCCTGAATTATATCCGGTGGGCGGAGTTCCTGTAGTACTATTTCTTGGGATAATAAAGGTCATATCGCAAAGCGGGTTATGGTCAGGTTCTTGCATTGGAAAAATTCCTTGCCACGTGCCACTGCTTGGTCCCATATACCATCGGGCACCACTTTCATAATTAGCAGTTAAAGAAAGTTGATAATCGCCGCGTGGCATGTGAATAGTATATTTTTCAAATTCAGGAAATTGTGCTTCATAGCTTTGCCTCCATGTTTCTAATTGAGCAGACATTAAAGTAATATTGTAATTTGCGGTTCCACCATTTAGAAAAGCTGCTAACGATTCTACATTCGGATCTTGCACGTATGTTACAACATTTTCAGGGGTAATTACAGGTGGGGGTGGAGGCGGGGGGGGTGGAACACTTACAAATGGCAGATTATTTCCGTGAACATTAATTGCCCACTTTTCGTTTGGCATTATTGTAGCACCCAAGCTTTTTCCGTTTGCCAAATTATAAGCTCTTCGGTTGCTTATATCCAAACCTATTACTTTTTCGTTGTAAAGTTCAGAAACATCATCTACTCTGGTATGCCCCATCACCATCATATCAACTTCAAAGCGAGCTAAAATATCATCAACACCCGTTTCGTAAAGCGAATTTTCAATCAATCCACGATACCAGTGCGGACCATTGCTGCCCATGATCAAAGCTGCACGTGGCGAACCGGCAGTAGCACTGGGTGGAAGTGCAATATATTTCCGCGCCGTGTCGTTCACTTGTTCTATTGTGAGCGGTGTGGCTGCCAATTGCGGACTAATCCCGGCATGAACAACAAGCATATCTCCTAAAACTTCAATCGAATTTCGTGATTGTACCCATCGTCCAAGTTCGGTTTGTTTGCTCCAAAGTTTGTCGTACCCCATACCTATTTTTTGAGCTACTACAAGGTATTTTTGAGTAAGGTAACGGAGGTCGTTTTGAGCCACCATTACTTCATGATTTCCCAATAGAAAATGAACGGCACCTCCGGCATTTTGTGCTTGTTTTTCTAATTTATAAATTAGCCAGTAGATCGTAGTTTGGTCATCTCCTCTATCCATAACATCGCCATGAATTATTAGGTGTCCCGTTCCAAAACACCAGTCAAGCTGTTGGTCAATCACATTATTTCCTTGCAATACTTTTACAAATGGATCAATATCTCCATGTGGATCAGAAAGTGAAATAACCTTTTCAGGCATACTGTATCGTGTAGGAGGTATGGTTATTTGATCATGTAAACTTAGCGAAAATGAGTAGTTTCCTACTTGTGACCAAACATTAATGATCCCAATGCTGTCTCTATGTGGGTAAGTGGTAGAATACATATTCATACTATTGTCGAAAGCAACTACAGTAGCACTGCCATCAGTGCCATAAATAATATAAGGACCATCGCCCTTCATCTGGATAAGTGGCGCATTTACATTTATATTACAAATAGAGGTATGATGCCCATCTTCAGTAATTACAAGAATAGTAGCTTTCCCGGCAGAGAGGGCAGTCACAATGCCATTGTTTACTATTGCTACTGCGGGATTATTACTTACCCATGCAACATCCTTATTGGTAGCATTCAGAGGCAGAATGGTTTCATTCAGGGTTAATGTATTTCCAACATTCAGTGTTGCAGAGGTGTGATTGAGAAATACACTTTCTACAGGCACTATTTTTTTTGTTAGAAAAAATGTAATGCTATCTACATCTTTGGCAGCAAATTCATAAGTAAATTGCCCTTTGTGAACATACATGGTGTCTTGGGTTTGTGCAAAAACGCCAAACAACAAAACAATTGCAAAAACAGATATAATAATTTTTTTCATAATACTATTGTTTTATAATTTTGAATGATTTTATAAATTGTCCATTTCGGTCTATCTGAAGGATATATACACCTGAATTTAGGTTTTGAACCGCGATTTTAGTATCAGTTGATTGAATGTTTTCAACCTTAACCAGTTTGCCGTGCATATCAAAGATTTGATATTTCAGTCCTGGTGTAAAAGTGAGTAGCGTTAGTTCCAATATTTCACTAACTGGATTAGGATAAATTGAGATGTTGTTTTCGTCACACTCCATTTCAATAATAGAAACAGGATTATGGGTAAATAAAAGGTGCTGTACATCGCTAATTGTAAAACTGTTAACTGTTGTAGTCGTTTCAATTTTCATAGATTGCGAGCCAAATGTTATTTTGGGTTTGCTTTCAATAGAGTAAACTACTTGTTCATTATTCCCTACGAGTTTCACATAAAGGTTTTGAGCCTGCAAACTCACCCCCATGATGATAAATATTACACAGATTAGATTTTTTTTCATAATGATATTTTTTTGATTATTTATATTACTATAACTCTGCTGTGATTTCACAATTAGCAACACGCTTGCCATCTAAAGTAATTGCCATGATAGTTGATGTACCAACCGCCACAGCAGTTACAACTCCGCCATTGACCGTAGCCACCGAAGGAAAGCTACTTACCCACAATACAGCTTTGTTGGTAGCTGTTGCCGGCAAGATGGTTTCTGTAAGCGTTAGCGTATTACCAATAGGCAATATTGCCGAAGAGGGGTGCAGCGAAATACTCGCAACTGCACTCTTCGACTTGTAGAAGATGATACTGTCTACTTCTTGTGTGGCAAACTCATAAATGGATTTTCCTTTGTGAACATACATGGTGTCCTGTTGTTGAGCATAAGCACTAACCGACAAAACAATTGCAAAAATGAAAGTAAAAATGTTCTTCATTGTATTATAATTATTTTCTTACTATTAATATTTAGGGTGCGAAAATATATAAATAAATAAGTGATACTTATTAAAAAAAAAAAAATAGCTTTTTAAGTAGCAACGACAAATTTCCTATTTTCGCGCCAAATTTTTAAATAATAATGAGTGAAGATATTTTTCAAGGCTATAAAGGCGAAGCTTTAGCATTGCTAAAGAGATATAATGTACGTGTTTGGGGTGCTGCCGAAGTGAAAACCACACGTGGTGATTTTTCCGGTACTATTTTACCCAGAGCTGAATTTGACGATGACAAACACATAGTAATGAAGGTGATAACAGGCTATAATATTGGTATTGACACAGATACAATCACCGATATGAAAGAGATCGGCTATAAAAAAGCCAATTACAAAATTCCGGAGAAGGAGTTTCCTAAAACGCCGGGACTGCCGCAAGTGAAGTTACTTGGTACCGGGGGGACTATCGCTTCGCGCTTAGACTACAGAACGGGAGCTGTGATTCCTGCATTCTCTCCGGGAGAGTTGTATGGAGCAGTACCTGAACTGGCAGGGATTTGCAACTTGGAAACAGAAAAGATTTTCGCCGTTTTTTCAGAAAATATGGGACCTAAGCAATATGTAGCCCTCGCAAAAAAAATTGGCGAAGAGATTGAGAAAGGAGTAGATGGGATCGTTATTGGACATGGCACAGATACACTTCACCATACCGGTGCTGCGCTCACTTTTATGTGTCAAAATCTTCCCGTTCCTGTGGTACTTGTGGGTTCGCAACGCTCTTCCGACCGCCCAAGCTCAGATGCTGCACTGAATTTGATGCACGCTATGACAGCAGCAGGACACGGAAATATTGCTGAAGTATTGGTGTGCATGTTTGGTCCAACTTCTGATGAGTACGGTTTCTTGCACAAAGGTACCCGTGTGCGTAAAATGCACTCCTCTTACCGCTCTACTTTTAGAACTATCGGGGACACTCCGGTGGCTATAATCACAAGAAAAGGAGTAGAACCTATTCACAATACATTTAACCAAAGAAGAAAAGATAAAAATGTGAAAATTGTTCCAACTTTTGACGACCGCGTAGCGATGCTATACTATTATCCAGGAATGAAACCAGATATGTTGGACGCAATTACCGATAACGGCTACAAAGGAGTTGTGTGGGTAGGAACCGGATTAGGACATGTGAACAAAGAGATGTATCCTGCTATTGAAAGAGCTCATTCCAAAGGCGTTCACCAATATATGACAGTACAAACTATATGGGGATATGTGCACATGTTTGTTTATGATACAGGTCGAGATATGATGAAAAAAGGAATAATCCCCTGTGGAAACATGCTCCCTGAAGTAGCTTTCATTAAATTGGGTTGGGCTTTAGGACAATCTCACGACTTTGCTGAAGTGAAGAAGTTGATGCTTACTCCAATAAATGATGAAATTACAGAGCGCGAGCCTTATAACGGATATTTAGTATATCAAGGCGGTGTGCCTGAAGTAGAGGCATTTGTTAGAGAGGTGAGAAAATAGTATTTATGTTTAGAAATAAAAGATTCAGTACTCTTTTTAACCAACAAATAATTCATTACTTAAACGCTGCCTCACTCAACCCTTTTCCTTTCAAAGCCAAATGTGCTAAATAATCCGGAACTTCCTTTCCTAAAAGTTTGTCAACATATATTTTGGCAAGGTATTGTCCTAACATAAAACCGTGTCCACGCATGCCAATAAACAAGCCATTATCCGGATCAACAATGTAACGTGGTTCAACGTAATAACCCGACCAAAATGCCTGAAATGTTATGCCGCCCAACTGTGGAATCCAGTTGGTAAATATTTCGGAAACAATTTCCATAAACTCCTTAGAGCTAACGCGCATATCTTGGCGGGCTTCTACCGGATCACATGCAGGAGAAGCACAGCCTATAATTTGCCCTGTTTCAGCTAATTGTTGTCCGTAAACAGCGGTAAAGTTTTTGTAACGCCTTCGGTCAATAAGCATATCTAACGCATCGCCATCTTTTCCTATTAGCGGTAAACGTTTGGTAATAAATGCCTGATGCTTTACAGGATAGACTCCAGTATCAATGCCTAACTGCAAAGCGAAATGTGCGGCATTAGCGCCCAACGCATTAACAAAATGCGCGCAATGATACTCAGTATAAGTCTTGTCGTGCTCTAGAACTAACGCCATGAACCCATTTGCTGTTTTCTGAACTTCAACAAGGCGGGTGTCTTCTAATAAAATACCTCCGCAGTTAATAGCTATTTTTCTAAGTGCATCTATAACTAACCCCGGTGTGGCTTGCCAACAATCGTGGGTTATGAGCGCAGCCTGATAGGTATTTAACTCAGAATTAAAGTAAGGAGAGATCACTTCTTTGAAATCTTTTTTCTCCACCATATAGGCATCCGACCACGCCTTAGATGCTTCCAATGCCTTATAAGTGGCTTCATCGTGCGCAAATCCTACATAACGGATCGGTTTAAAATTTATATTGGTAATTTTTTGTAACTCTTTAAACAATTGCAGATTATGCTGGGCAATATCGGCAATTTCAGGCACTGAGAAAGCAGGACGTCCACCTGCAATATTTCTCCACGAACCACCAAACTCCGCATTAGCAAGAACGCTTTTTTTACCGCTTTCAGAAAAATAGCGAAACAGGGCACTCCCTGCAATGCCGCCACCGGCAATAAAAACCTCACAATCCACTCGGCGCGTTTGTTGTGTACGTATATTGGTAATATATTGTGATTGGACACTTGAAGGATAAAGCTCGCTCATATTCACCTGATTAGACATTGGTGCCCTTGGGGTGGCATCTCCCACTAATTCAATACCCCTGCTGCGAAGCATCTGACGAACCCGCGGAATACAGCGTTTCCCGCGACAAGCGCCCATGCCTATACGGGTGGTATGTTTCAGCTCTTCTACCGAGATATGGAGAGGAGATGTGTGGGATGAGTGTTGTGAAATAAGAGGAGAAATATGGGTAATAATCTCTTCAATATCAACATCATCGCAATGACAAATATAGGTCGTTGCTTTTTCGGTCTCCGTACTTGGAGTAATATTTAATGACTTAGGGTATTTATCTTTAGTGATAAAACCTGTAACTTCGGTGAGTTTTTCTCCTGATAGAGTGAGCGATTTTACACGGGCAATATTTGTTTTATTAGGTTTATTAATTAATTTCTCAATAACCCCTTCTCCTAATATTTCACCTTGGTTATTAACCAAATAGAGTTCTGCTTTTTCATCTACAAAATTTTCGACAGGGAGAAAGAGTTGGTTTTTTGTTAGGTTATATCCGAAAATTGCCAACCCCGGACATTTTGCCACACAATCCATACAACCTATACATTTATCGTAATCAATAACCGGCACTGTTGAAGTTGAAGGTTTTTGAATGGCATCTTTTGGGCAGGAAAAAATACACGGATTGCAAGCAAAAGCATAAATACAATCTGCAACAACGAAAGGTTTTTGGTTCATTCTAACGATAGAAGGCAGTTCCGGTTTTTCCAAAATTTTTACCGGATGCTGTTGAGAGTCAATGTATGCTTTTGATAATTCTAAATAAGCATCATACGAAACTCTTTTTCCACACATCATAGCGATCTCCATAGCAGTTTGCTTTCCACGCAAAACGGCACAAGTTCCTTCTCCCACACGAATGGCATCGCCTGCACCCAATGTTTTTTCTCCAAAAACGATATGTCCTTTTGTAAGCAGCTGATCATCTGGAATTAAGCCGGTACAAATATTAATCAGGTCAATATCATGGATAATTTTTTCTGTACCGGGGATGGGTGTAAAGTTTTTACATTCTGCCACAACTGCTCCAATAATACCTGTATTATTTTCATTTGGAATAGCTTTGAGCAATATATGCGAGGTCATTATAGGAATACCCAGACGGCGCACTCTGTTTGCCTGCACGGGAAAACCGCCCTCATGCCCTTGTGCTTCAATGATTGCCATTACTTGCGCTCCAGCCTGTGTTGCTTGATAAGAGGTTAGGTATCCAATATTTCCCGCACCGATTGACAAAATCCGTTTACCCAGTAGCGTGTGTTCCACATTCATCATTTTTTGAAGCACTGCGGCCGTGTAAACGCCTGGAATATCATCGTTTTCAAAAGCGGGCATAAAAGGTACGGCACCGGTTGCTACTACCAAATATTCGGCATCCACGTAATAAATTTCTTCGGTTGAAAGGTTTTTGACAGCGATCCGTTTTCCTTCCAAAATATCCCAAACTGTTGAATCGAGGAATATTCCGGTATGGTCTTCACCTGCAAGGTGAGATGAAATTTCAAATCCGCGCATGCCGCCATACAGTTTCTCTTTTTCAAAAAAGAAAAACTGATGTGTTTGCATATTAAATTGCCCGCCAATTCTATCATTATTATCAATCACAATATTGGGAATACCAAATTTATTCAGTTCTTCTCTGCAAGCCAATCCTGCCGGACCTGCACCGATGATTGCTACGTGTGTTTTAAAGATTTTAAGCGTTTTGTGTGTGTTGGCCAACTCCTCATTTGGAAGTACATCATTATTTACTTCTGCTACCTCTTTTACGCCATCTACTTTGGTAATACAGATACGTTTAATCTTTCCGTCCACCAACATTTCGCAGGCTCCGCACTTGCCGATTCCGCACTCTAAGCTCCGCTCGCGTCCTTCAATACTATGGCTATGGATAGGAAAACCCGCCTGATGCAACGCCGCCGCAATGGTATAATCAGCATGTCCAATAATCTCTTTTCCGTTAAATAAAAATGTAACTTCTTCGTTTTTTGGTATTTCTAAAATTGGATGAACCTCTATTTTGTACATAATGGTATGTATTTAAAACAAGCGGCGAAAGTAGTTTATTTTTTTGTTTTTTATGATTCGATAATAAATAGGTTAAGAAAAAGTTTGAGGTGCTATAATTTGAAATTTGAACTCTCCGCCGTCGGGGGATTAAAGGAGTGGAATCTCCCCCGCTGGCGGGGGTAGGGGGTGGACTTTCTTCAATTCCTCAATT
>Ga0123353_10000916_pt1 | contig 35976 bp, 36 predicted proteins | sample TergutLab28metaG_3_FD_92763 | JGI IMG/M metagenome (GOLD analysis project Ga0123353, IMG submission 92763) | Labiotermes labralis P3 segment gut microbial communities from Petit-Saut dam, French Guiana - Lab288 P3 | ecosystem: Host-associated > Arthropoda: Insects > Digestive system > Gut ... | reverse complement strand
CTCGATGAAAGCGAAACAGCGGTACGCGTGGAAGCATATGACAGTTCCAACGCGCCGCTTTCGGGCGTGACGTATGAGGTCTATGTGCGAATAACGGGCAAGCTTGGCACGATGGTTAGCCTTGTAGATACCTTGCCGCCAACGGACGCAAACGGCATGGCGGAATCCTGCGCCTTCTTCTTCCATGTTAATATTATAGGCTATTTCGTGCAGGAAGTCGGAACAAGCGAGGAACACCCCTTCATGCCGGTTGGCGGGGAGATAGTGACGGTAGTTATCGGCGGCGGGCGCGGCGGCGGCAGAGGTGGCTCGACCGACGTCCTGCCGACAGAGGTGTGGGAGTACAGCTACCCCACCAGCGGTTGGCAAGACCAGTTAGAGAGCATAACCATACACGAAGTCGACGCAAACGGCTATCTGCTCCCGAACCCAACGATACAGACCTTCGCGTATGACAACGGCGGTAATCCGACCGACTACCAAGGCAATACGCTCATGTGGGAAGGAAAGCGGTTGGCAAGCATTGACAACGGAAGTACGACAACCAGCTTTTCCTACAACGAGGATGGTTTGCGCACGTCAAAAACAAGCGGCGGTGTAACCACCAACTACTTTTACAAGGGTACTATTCTACTCGGCGTAACGCAAGATTCCCATACCCTCTACTTTAGCTATGATGCTGGTAGTTCTGTAATCTCCGTCAACCACAACGGAACGGATTACTACTATCTTCGCAATGGGCAGGGGGATATTGTTGCACTTATAGATGCGAATGGAACCAAAGTCGTAGAGTACGAGTACGATACATGGGGCAAGCCAACCGCCACAACGGGCAGTTTGGCAGGTACTATAGGGGAACTGAACCCCTTCCGTTATCGTGGATACATTTACGATTCGGAAACCCAGTTCTACTACTGCCAAAGCCGTTACTACGATCCTTCGATCGGGCGTTTCATCTCTGCTGACGCCCTTATGTCCACAGGGCAAGGCATCTTGGGGTACAATATGTATGGATATTGCGGTAACAATCCGGTCACCAGATCAGATCGATCCGGAATGACTTGGGACGATTTTTTAGATTGGCTAAAGGGCCTTTTGGGTGGGGGATGTGCCCCCGCGCCAACCTCCACTCCCACTCCCACATCTACCCCCACGTCTGTTCCTGTTATATTAGCAACACCAGACCCTACATCAACGCCAGTACCACTCCAAACAAAACCGCCGTCTTCTGCCGTAGCTGCGGCAATGGCTTTCGCATACGGCCATGTAAAAGATGAGACAAAATATAACGGTTCGAATGGCTTGAATTGCTCAAACTTGGTGGGAGAAGCTTATGGCAACCGTCTTCCCAAAACATTGCATGAGAATCATCTTGCGGCAGACCAGTGGCAATACGTTCAAACGTCAGCTGATTGGGAGTTCCATAAAGGTTCATTTGATCCCAGTCAGTTGAGATATGGCGACTTAATCTTCTATTCGGATGCTAGCTCAACCGCAGGGAGATTTGATAATATATGTCACGTTGCTATGTATTCAGGATATGACAAAATAATTGATTCGGTCATAAGCTGGCGTTATGACATCAATGGAGTGACAGAAAGATCGTTTTATAGTGATATCTACGGAGAGAACGATATAACGCTTATGAAGATGGCCGGCTATGCGCGTCCACTATTTTGATTGGGAGGTAAACTACGAATGAAATGCACAAAATTATTCTTCATATCTTTTTCTATGCTTCTGCTCTGCTTCACTTTGTCATGCGAAAGAAATAATGCTACAACCGACAGGTGGCCAATAGCCAAACAACTGATCTCGGGCGAAGTGAATCTGATAGGAATGGCTATGTCCGATGCAGAAAAACTATTGCCGCCCGAACAATCGAATGATATACGTCCCAAGGTTTACAACTACATTTTGGGCAGCGAGCGCCTATTCGTAATAGAGCTACCAATGCTTTTGCGCGGGGATTCTGTAGAGCAGACTGTCCGCATAGTTACCGATTGGTATCTTTTTTCCGAAGAAGGTTCTCTGCTGGCCTATGAAGGTGTACCGCCGATTGATTTCCGGATAGCAGCATTCGACCACACACGCCCAATTACAGATGACGATTTCGAAGCACTGTATGGAGATCTGAGAATCAATGATGTAGCCTGTACTCCTATGGTTACAAGTGATATGCGGATTGTAAGATTGTTATTGGAACGGGAAGATCCAAGCTTTCGGCTACGAGGAATTAATGTTTACAACCCGCTGACGGACGAGAATGAATCTGTGTATCGTCGGGTTTTATGGCAGCCTTATATGATTGGCATCTATCGCGATGATTTTACATGGCGCATTTATACATATGCAGAGGATGAAGAAATCGCGGTAGCGCATTTCGATGAGAGCGGGAATGTATTATCTTGTAACGGCGTGCCGCTTATAGACCGAAAAACACCGTGGATGGATACTTTTTCTGATTTTAATATGTTACAAGCAAACTACGGATCTCCGGCATTGGTCTTGGACGGGCTAACGCAGTATTCACATTATCCCTTCTCATATGCCTACTTCACACGAGACGGTTATTTGATATGCATAGGCGTTGATTCGGATGGGATGACAATATTGGGTTGCGAGGAGGTCTTCTTGGGATAGAAGAGGGAACACACAGGGACTGGGGAAATGTATTAGCAAAAAGGGGTAACAATGCAAGCACTCGCGCTGAAAAACTGCATAGATAGTGAAATGCTTGCCGTTACCCAAGTCACCGGCCCGAGCGTAAACGGAACCCAAAGCACAGTCACCAACACCTACGATACGCCGCAGAATCTGTTGCGTCAGACCAAACTGCAACAAAGCGGCTTGGGAGATGTAGACTACACCACCCTTGCGGGTGTAGTCGTGGGTTATGCCGTCGTATTCATTTTTGATTAACTCGCCTGCCCGATACGCTGCGGCGGCAACCGCCGATTTACCCTTGCCGCGTGAGATGATTTTTATGCTGCAATGATATATTGCCATGCGTGGCTCCTTCCTTCATTATTGTGTGAACAGAAAAGGCGGCAAGCTGTATCCGCGTTTTGGATACAGCCTGCCGCCGTGGTTCGGGGGAAGTACAGCTTCCCCCGACTTTGCGCCGTTAGGCGCGAAAGGCCGTCTGCAAGACCGCACATACCACATTTATGTGGTATATAAGTGCGCCCTTCGGCGGAAGGGACGGGTGGATTAGCCCGCGCCTTGCGTCGTGGACGCGGATTTGCCGTCGGGTTCGCCTGACGGCTTTGACGCGGCCGGTACCCCGGTCTACTTGACCATGCTGTCGAGGATTTTGCGGGCGGCATCGCTCTGTACTGTCTTTTCGAGGAATGCCTTGATTTGGTCGTTCGTGTAGCTGTCGGCATTGGAAACAAGGCTCTCCAAAATCGCGCCGCGCTCAATCAGCCGCTTGGTGCGGGCTTTCCGCTCCTGCTCCTTTTGCTCCTGTAACAGCTTTCTTCGTTGGTTTTCAAGCTGCTGAATCTGCTCCTGTACGCTCAGGATTCTTTCTTCCGTCGTTTTTGCCATAGTGTTTTCCTTTCATTTTTGATTTTGGGTGTACAAAAAAGCGGCCCCGGTTTCCGGAGCCGCCCATTGCCAAATGAGTGTTATGCTATTTTTTGTTCCTGTGGATTTGCCTGTGCCTGCTCCGCAATTCCGGCAGCCTTCTTTTCGGCACGTTCCCTGCGCTTGTACTCACGCCACTTGGCGCGACGTTCTTCGCCCTCGGCATCGACTACATCACCCTCGGCGGGAACCACAAACTGCCCGATATAGTTGAGGTAGATGTCCACACGCTGCTCCCGCTTGCCGCTGGACTTATCCGCTTCAAAGACGATAACCTTTTCCACAAACTCATGGAGCATGGCAGGGGTCAACTCCGAAAAGTCGGTGTACCGTTTCGCCAGTTCCATAAACTTGTCGGCGCGGAAGGTGTCGGCCTCGAATTGCTCCAATTCCTCTCTCAGCTTGGCGGTCTGGGTTTCCAATTCACCCTGCTCGGATTCATACCCTTGGGAAAGTTGTTCAAAGCGTTTTTCGGTGAGCCGTCCCGCAGAAAAATCCTCATAGGTTTTTCGGAAAAGCGTATCCAGTTCCGCAGTCCGCCGCTCATTTTTATTGATTTGCCGTCTGTGGGCTTTCGCGGATTCGCTCTGTCGCAATATAGATGCTTCTCGTATCAGTTTCACAAATTCCGCTTCGTTGTTCCGTGCGAAATCCGTTGTTCGCTGTATCGCTTCCAGTATCAGCGCATTGGCGGTTTTGCTCATGATAAAGTGCATAGAGCAATCCGGCACCGCCGCGCCGGGATTGCAATAGCATTGGCAGACATATTCGTCCCGCGCCGACAGGTGTACAACATTGCCGTTCGGCTTGGTATGCTCCCGTGCCCGCGCCCGGTGGTTGAATAAACGCCTTCCGCAATCCGAACAATAGAGCAGCCCTGTCAGCGGGTTTGATTCGCCCATAGTATCTGTCCGTCTTTTGACCGTTCTGCACCGCTGTGCGGTCTGCCATGTTACGGGGTCTATGATGGCTTCATGGGTGTCCTCGAAAATCAGCCAATCCGCTTGGGGGTTCGGGGTCTGCCGCTTGTCCTTATAGGATTCCTTTGTGGTGCGGAAGTTGACCGTATGCCCCATATACTCCGGTTTTTTGAGCATGGCAGCAACCTGGCTGCCACCCCAGCGGCAGGGATGCTTAACAACATCGTTCCGCCGCGGCCCTATGCCCAATTTACTTTGGTATACGCCCGCCGTTTCAACGCCGTCCGCTTCCAAGAGCCTTGCAATCTGGCAGGGACCTTTGCCCTCGACGGTTAAGGCGAAGATGCGCCGCACCACCACGGCGGCAACGGGGTCTATTACCCACTTGCTTTTGTCATTCGGGTCTTTGAGATAGCCATAAATGACATTGTTGGTGATCCGCTTGCCGCTGTTGCCTTTGGACTGATACACCGCTTTCAGCTTGCGGCTTGCGTCGCGGGCGTACCACTCCGACATGATGTTGAGGAATGGGGCAAACTCGCTGCTTTCTCCATTCGCGCTGTCGATATTGTTGCTGACCGCGATAAAGCGGACGCCTTTCTGCCGAAAGAAAATCTCGGTGTAAAATCCGACTTGCAGATAATCGCGCCCGATGCGGCTCATGTCTTTGACGATGACCGCGCCGACGGCGCCGGCCTCAATCGCCGCGATCATTTCCTTGAAGCCTTTGCGCTCAAAGGTGGTTCCGCTGACGCCGTCGTCCGAAAAATGGCGGCAGTTTAAGAAACCGTTTCTTTCGGCATAATCGGCAAGGATTTTCTTCTGGTTGGTGATGGAGTTGCTCTCGCCCTGAAGTTCGTCGTCACGGCTCAGGCGAGAATACAGAGCCGTGATTTTAGTTGGATGGGTCTGCCTGTTCATAGGATACTCCTTTTCACAGGCAACCGGTTCATCCGCAGCAAGGTTATTATGTCACAAAACGGGCGCTTTTGCAACGCCCGTTTTGTGTAGGAATCAATTATTATTATCGGCGTTATCAGCACTATCATTATTGATAAGATTCCAAACGAACAAGGCGGGCGATTTTATCCATTGCCGTTTCCTTGCTCGTTTCGCTGAAATATATGCCGACTCTGTATGTGGTGGAGCCGATACGTTTTGTAAACGAACCTGCTTCACCGGAATGTGCTGCTGTTGAAATGGTTGCTTCTGTCGTCCTTTCTGTGTTTAGTGCTGTCATTGGTTTGACTGTTCCCCTTTACTTTGCTATAATTGCTCTGTGATTTTGTTCCGGCGACTGTAATTTGTGCGTGGTTACTGGTGCATCGCTTTCCTCCTTTTCGGTTGGTTGGTTTACAAAACCGAAAGCATTACATTTTGCTGCGATGCTTTCGCACTCGCGCAGCCGTCGCCGCCTTGCGGGCAGACTCGGCGCAGGCTTGGCAATACGATTGATTGCCGTTGACAGGAAACTTCCTGCCACACCGCCCACAGGCTTTGAGCGGTTTGCGCTCGAATAGGGTTTCCAATTCCGGGTCAAGCGGCAGCACCGCGTTTTGGAACCACTTGCACAGAGAGCTGTTCACGAAACCTATGGTGAACATATAGCAAGTTCCGTCCAACGGCAGACATTCATACTCGCGGTCATAGTTGGCACATTCCGCTTTGACCAGTCTGCGGATGGCTTGCTTCTCCCGGGCAGTAAGTTCCCGATGGTGGATAGTCCATACATTCTTCCTCCTTTCCGAGGTGACTTGTAATCTGATTCAAGGCGAAACAAATTACCCCCTCACTAATAGGAGAAATAACGGGGGTAAATCGGAACCTTTTCCGAAAACTTTTTTGAAAAGAGTGAAAATCGAAGCGACATGGGGCAAATAGACAGAAAACAACTGGCGCGGAATGTAAGAGCCGAAGCCCTTATCCGTATGGAGGAAGCGGCGCGGACGCTTGAGGATTTCCAAGCCGTTGTAGCGATGTGGGATCATCTGGACAGAAACCGTCAACGCAAAGAGCGGGCGCATGAAATAGGCCGCACCAGCGAGGAAATGCTGCATTGGGACAGACTGAGCGAAGATGACGAGCAGGGAAAGCTGAGAGAAGAACTTGACATAGTGATCCCTCGTCCCATGAAGGACTTATCTTGGAAACAGCTTATGCGTGGGAAATTTCTTGATCTGATTTATGATAACGCTGAAGAGATGTGGCAGTTGATTGCGGATTGGGACATCGCCCCTCTTTTGTTTACCCTCACGAATAAGCAAAGGGAGGTTTTGTTTTACCGCGCGGTACGGTGCTGTACACCGCAACAGATTGCGTGTTATCAGGATAAGACGGATCGCGCTGTCCGCAAACTGTTAGCCGCCGCTCTTGCCCGTATTCGCGACCAATTGGCCTTTACCATCCGAGAGAAGATAGACGCCGAAGTGCCAGACATGACTTGGATGAAACGGACGTTTCTTGCATGGTATGAGCAACAGAAAGTTGTGCTTGACAGTTCCACGGATAAAGAATAGAATATGTAATATGATATTTGTATTGTCGGATTACGAATTGCAAACAGCTGTTATCTATATACAGGAGGGAACGGATGAACAATCTCTTTCAAAGGGCAAGCTCCCATTGGGTGAAATACAGCGAATATGAAGTAAAGACCGTCGCCGACGGAACACGTTACATAAAGCCTGCGCCGAAAGCGAAGCCCATCGTTTACGACCCGCTGAAAGACGCGGAGAATTTGGTGGTAGACGCGCTCAATGTCGGCCTGCTCCAAATGGGTCGTGCAGAGGAAAAGATAATCAATTCAGCGGTGATGGATTTTATCCACAAATACGGTTTGCTTGGTTTTATGACTGCCCTGCCGACAACGCCGCACTTCATGCTCTATGACGCTGCCTACCTGCCGAAAAACCATTTCATTAAGGAGGAAGCGATGGCGGTGGCTGATTACGCCGCTCTGTTCTTCCCCTTTGAAAAGCCGGAGTTCAAATCAAAAAAGGACAACGCCCGCTTTGACGTTGAGGGCGACCGTGATATGCTTGCGCTTGCCATGACGTTCAGCAATCAGCCGATTGCGATGAGTATGAGTTTACAGCGTGAGTATGCCGAACGGCTCGACTGGCTGCTGACACAGTTCAAGGATTGGGCATTCACCTTTGTTTCCAGTTTCCTGTACTACGAAGATTACGATAAAAACGACGAGCCCACAAGAAATCTGTACAGGCAAGGCATGGCTGCTTTCGGGGGCATTGCGCCGACCTATCACATTGCCTTGCTCGACAAGCCGACCATCGTCTGGGATTTCCATTCCCTGCTGCTGGGAGTTCAGATGATGTTCAGCTTTATGCTGACCGACGAAGCCAACCCACTCCGTGCCTGCCGCCATTGCCAAAAGGCGTTTATCTCCACGCACCCGAACGCCGCTTTCTGCTCGCCGCGGTGTAAGAATCAGTATAACGTGTACAAGAGTAGGGCGAAAAAGGATTAAGGGGCAGAGCAGATGTAACGCTTTAACCCCGCAAAACGCGAGAAAAGGTATAAACACCTTACCCCTCGAAAATTGGCTCTACAAACACGCCCTTTATAAGGCTTTTCAGGAGCCGAAAGCGTTACATTTCGGTGACACGCTCTCAGCGGATTTTTTCTCGGGTAGTAGAAAAAAAGACCGTCCACAAGAATGCTTGGTTTGGGGTTTGAATGTCGGAGTATTGTATTGATAAACTGCTGTGTCTGATGTATTATGATTAAGAAAAAACTTGTCATTCCCATTAATACATGAAAAACTGGGGATGAAGGGAAAGCGAACTACTATAAATTCCGCAATAAAATCTTCTGCAAGATAGGGGCTGATTTTCATGTTGACTGATGCAGAACAACGAATAAATGAACTAATTGATGAAATGCGTATTCATAATGCGATTTTGATTATGGGTGCAGGCTCTTCATTTGAAGCTGGAATGCCCCTTTACGCACAATTCTATCCAATAGTTTGGAATGTTCTTGATTCTCATTCAGCCTTAAAGGTTAAAATGGGATTCGATCCCTTGGTTAGTGCGAAAAGTCAAATGCCCGAGAATCCTGCGACGTTAAAAACCTTTTTTGCTTTTCTCGAATCAGATTCAATGGCATTGCAAGAGTTCAAGAGGATATTTGGAGAGGTCAACAACCGACACAGCCAAGCTTTGTCACATGTTCATCTGTGCATATCAAAGCTAATTCATAGCGGACTAATAAAGCTTGTCATTTCCCTCAATTGGGATGATCTTTTGGAAACAGCTTGGGAGAAGCTATACGGAACCGATATTAACAGCAATGAGATACAACTCATAAAGCCTCATGGAAGTGTTCGCAAATCATACGAAAATTGGACTTTTCCGAACGGTGATGGAAAGATAACAAATTCGGAACTGGAAATCATAAAGGAAGCACAAGATAACACTCCCACCACGGTAGTGATTGTTGGATATTCCGAATCTGATCGTGTTATTGTTGAAAAAGTTATTTCACCCTGCGATTCACGATATAAAGTATTCCGAATCTCCCCGAACGCAACAGATTCCATATCATTAAAAACATCCGAAGCGTTTAAGCTTTTAGAGGAACACCTCAAGCCGAAAAATAACAACAGCTATTGGGAACAAATAGATTATAGTAATCAAGTCGGTTTGGAACATGCAATAATGGGTTACCGCTTGCTCCCCTCAGATGTGTCTGCTTGTGCAAGATTGCCTCAAATAAGCGATATTAAATTGCGACTTAATCAAGCACATAGTGCGATTATTAAGGGCGAACCTGGTTGCGGAAAATCTATTACCGCATATCAGGTAGCGCATGACTTTTTGCATCTTGGATGGGAAGTTGTAAAATTAATAAAGCTTGATTCTGATATCGCACTTAACAATAATGGTTATAAAACAATCTATATTCTTGATGATGCTCAGCAATATGAAGAACATCTCATTAATAACCTCTTGGGCAAGGCAAACAAGTATAATAAGGTCATCGTAACTCAAACAATTTCAGAAAGAAACAGTTCGGAAAGCGTCGTAATTACTCAGTCGGAAGCAGTCAAAGCCATATACGATCACTATATTAGAAATGCAGATGAAGTTATTGAGATAATTCGAGAGCCTAATAAAAGAATAGGTCGTGAAGTTGGGAATATGCACATGCAAACTCCACTAAAATTTATCTTGGAGATAGCAAAAGAAGAGGCTTCACCATGGTTATTTAACTATTCTCTGCGCGGAGGATGGGCGGAAACAAGGTCCCAATATAACATTGCCAAGGAACATGCAAGCTCTCATTTACTACTTTCGATAATCTCATTATACCAAATTCTTTTGTTAGATAAGTCTGTGCCTATCAGCTTTTTATATTCAGCAGCTAAGAAATTTGGGTTTAATAACGATTGGGTAAACTCTACCTTGAATTACTTGTTCAATGAAAAAATGATCCTTGATAAGGAAGAAATAAGGGTATTGCATTTACAATATGCAATACGTATCCTTGTTCGACATACTGTAGAAATCAGGAATAACAGGGAAGACTCCTTTTATATATTGATTCGGGAAGAGATCACCAGCGCAACCACCTCTCTTAAGGGTGTTTATTGGTTATTCGACTTATTCTTTAGCTATGATATTTATTCGACTTTTGCACATACCGCTTTGAATGATGAAATCAAAAGAAAGCTTCTTGAGCACTGTTTAAGCAAGAGGAGTCCAACGGATATTGCGCATGCCGCCTTTGTAATTGATCGGGTATTGAATCGTAATGGCTTGAAATATCGGAATTTAGTATGCGACCATGGCGATGTGTTAAGGGGTTGGTTAAATGACGTAAACAATATCACTGCATATGCTCTTTCAAATATCATAAATAACATGATAAATGAGGACGGAAAAGCAAAAGACGTTTTTATTCGTTCTCTTAATAGAAATTCTATAGTGAACAACTTAAAAAACCTTGATCAGAGTTCATTATATGGTTGGGGTCATTTTTTAGATCGACTTGCTGCCTGTCAGAAAAAGAAATGGCGTCATGATTTTTATATGCTACTGCCTAAACTAGAAATACATCAGGCTTTATTATCTGTGAACAAAGACTATATTAGTAGCGCAGTAGAACTTTTATCTTCTCTAATGAATTACAATGAGGAATATGCCCACGAAGAAGCGACTTCTGTTTTACATGATATCAAGGACATTTTTACGTCGCATTTTTCCGATGTACTTGAGCAACTGGGATTTGAATTCAGGATGTATTTTTTAGGCTATGATTTGTTTGAATATAAAAAACCTTCTAAGCTTCAAATTAAGACTTCCGAATTATTTGTAGCCATAATTTCGGAACAGATGATTTCAAACTGCATTCAGAATGGCACCCCGCGCGATTGGTACACTTTATGTAACTTTGCGGACAGCATTCAACAATACGACATAAAGAAATGGAATGCAGCCATTAATAAAATTGATCTCCTCAAATTAAACATCAAGGTGGGTGACCTGTGGTCCACACAACCTGACGAGCTTCTAAGTCTACTATTAATGCTTCAAAATCGGAAAGAAGATGTTGATAATTGGATATATGATAATCGCGATAATATCATTTGCATAGGGGCGCTAACTATTACGTTGTCTCCCAAGACTGCAGAGTATCTATTCAAAAAGAAAAAGACGGTAAAGATAATAGATACTTCACATCATTGGTGGGATGTCAATGCGAATGCGTTGAAAGCATTATGGAAATACAATAAGCATGTTTGCCATGCAATTATTGACTATAACGATATAGATATTCGGAACAGTCTACTTGAACTTAAGCCGTTTTATTGGGATGATTATCATATCTTCTTTTCACGTTTGGTGAAAGTGTATAATGAGTATGCAAAAACGATGTTGGAGAACTTGGATTGCAACTTGCTTCGCGAGAAGTGGACAGACGCAATAGCCTCGGATACTCCCAGATATTATAGCAGGAAAAAGAAAAATGTAAGGGGGTTTCGCAACCTAATTCAGATAATCCGCAACAACTCTGGGAACGAGCAATTATTAAATACTTTACGTGAAATTGAGAGTGTTCTTGAGAGTATATTAGTCGAGCAGGACAACGGGGGATGAATTGTTGCATGTGATGACAAAAGCAAAAGGCATCCCGGCAGTTTGGCAGTTCCTTTTGCTTTTGAGCTAATTATTCGGAGGTGATGAATCGTTAAATGTAAATCAGTTCCGTGCGGATGATTTCTTCCGCTCTGTTGCGGATAGAATTCATACGCCCGACCCACAGCATTTGGCTCTCCGCTTTGAGTTGTTCAGTCACGCCCTCGGCTTTCGCCATTTGCTTGGCGATAAGCTCAAACTGCTCTTGTGCGGTTTGGTCGATTTCGCAAAGGTGCCTGTACAACTCACCACTTGTCAGCAGATTGGCATACAACACTTTGCGATGGTTTTTCAGGTACTGTTTCCGCATTAGCCCGAAGCGTCCCATGTCGTATTCGGGTTCGGTGGGCAAAGTCAGGTTGGGAATCTGATAGCCCTCCGGGGTTGTTCGATAAGTAATGTCCATTTGTGCGCTCCTTTCTGTGGAATTTGATAGGGGTTTTGCCGAAAGTATAGACTGGCCGCTATCATCTCCCTTGGCTGCACCGTTTCAAACTGCTGCGGATGAACCGGCTGCGCTGCTGTAATAGTAGTGAATTGTCCCCGCACACTGCGGATTGGACATCCACCCTTTACAGCATATATGCTGCTTAAATGACCCGGTGAACAGGAGTGATCCAAACGGGTGCACCCCAACATGTAGTGATGGTAAGGGTGGAGAATACGTACGTTCCAGAGAGAGCGTTTTAGCACGCAAAATTCTCCGCCTTTTTGATATGAAAAGATATGAGCAAGGCCTTAAATTAGCATGTCTGCTGTTCAGTACTGATTCAATATCTAGAGCTTTTGAGTTTATAGGAACTAAATACAGAGATGATGATGGCAAAATAGTGAGGGATTGTTCATTATTTGTCTTTGGTGTATACTCAGAAAAATGTTATTTAGGCGGAGGTGATAGAAGTGGATACCCTTATAATCGACGTGCATATAATCAATATAATTTTACGCGCGAATCTGATGCATGGAATTCTGTAAGTAGAGTAGCACTGCAAGCGGGAGATCTGATATTTTACAAGGATAATGGATGCAATTGTACAGAAGCAACGGATCAGATTCACCATGTTGCTATTTACCTTGGATATGGCTTAATGATTGATTCAACTACCGTTAAGGATGCGAACGACCAATACATAATCAACGGCGTTACCATTCGGAGCATAAATACCACCCTTACCCTGAGCGGAAAAGAAATGTCAATTAAAGCATACATGCACTTTTGTGGATAAAGTTATCCTAATAAAAACAATTCTGGAGGCATAAAGAATGAGAAGAATAATTCCTGTTTTGTGCAGTATTGTAACGGCAATATTCTTTGCAGCTTGTATGATAGAATCTGAAGATGCGGAGCCACTGAGATCGACCCCGCAAATGATACTGCCAGCGGATACCATTACACCAAACTCAGAGTATCAACGCCTTGGCGCGCTAAATTGGCAGTACGATTATGCTTCTTGCTCTTTGACGATTGTTAACGATGTAGGCATGCAAGAATGGAAAGAATTTATATCGGGGGATAATCGCTATGAAGCCCTCCAAATAAAAAAAGAGATTAAATTTGTAACACTAAAACCGGGAGTTAGTTATATAGCAAACAATGCGTTCGATGATTGCCTGCTATTGGAAGAGGTTATACTTCCCGAAGGGCTTATAGAAATACATCATGCAGCATTCTTGGGTTGCGGCAGCTTAACAGCAATAGAACTGCCGCAAACAGTAACGCGTATAGATTACAATGCATTTCATGATTGTTATACTCTTGAGGAATTAATTCTCCCCCCGAAAATAACATTTTTGGCTACAAGTGTTGTTGCAGGATGCGAAAAGCTAAAAGAACTACGAATTCCTGCTGCTGTCACCCTGATAAGCAGTTACGCAATTTACGGCGATGGCATTCAACGCATAATCTTTGAGGGAACGGTTGAGCGGATTGAACATTGGTATATTCATGAGTTGCCTGATTTGCGATATTTCGTATTCTTGGAAGGACCGCCTGTCAGCATTGAAGCGCTGGAAAGAGATAGAGCCGGGTTGCAATTTAGTGGCGATACTCCCATAACGATTTATTATTTGAATGAAAACAAGTCACAATGGATACCGAATGATGAAACGGAATGGATGGGACAGCCTTTGGTGGGAATTGATTCATTGGATGATTTGCCGCCATTAAACTAACCACTGAACAGAACACACGGGGACGCAGAGCACACGGGGGCGGAATACACGGGGACGGGGGAAATGTGTTAGTAAAAAGGGGTAACAATGCACGCACTCATGCTGAAAAATTGCATAGACAGTAACGACACCCCGAGTGGCGGAGTTACACTCCTGCAACCCGTGCCTGCGACCGACGCAAACGGTGTTGCTGAATCCGGCGTGTTCACGTTCGAAAGGCGGGTGAGTTATTTCATACGGGACACCGTAACAGCAGAAGATTATTACTTCTATCCCGAAGGTGGCAGCGTCGTAACGGTAGTTATAAAGGACAATCGCAATTTGGACGTCTTCTATGTCGAGGCGGAGAAGTTTTTCTCCACGCCAAGCATCACGGCGGTGGAGAAGCCAATGTATTTTGCCATCACAATACACGATGCGCTGTTTCGGGAGACGGTCGCAAAAATCAATGAGAACATCTCCCTGCTGCAATTGCTGATCCCCATGCTGTATGTGTTGTCGGCGGGCATCGGCTTTTTGTCCGGCTTCCTCTTTATGCGGGGCCGCACGCGCGAGTTCGCCGTCATGCGCTCCCTGGGCCTAAGTCGCTTCAAGGTCGCGCTCCTCAGCTTCGCCGAACAGCTGTTCATCGGCACAATCGGCATTGCGCCCGGCATATTGCTCTGCCTGCTGGCCACAGGCGGGGGCAACGCAATAAACAGCCTGCTCTTCACAGCCATCTATCTGGCGGGCGCGCTGGTATCCGTGCTGTGGATCACAAACGTAAATACAATGCAACTATTAAAATCGGAGGACTGACACAATGACAAACCTGTGCGCACATGAAGTGGCCTATACCTACAAAAACAAATTCCAAACGGTGCATGCCGTTCGGGGTATTGATTATGAATTTTCCGCAGGGCATTTTTATGCGATCGTCGGGAAAAGCGGCTGTGGCAAAACGACCTTTTTGTCTTTATTGGCAGGACTGGATATCCCCAGCGTCGGAAGCATCGCGTTCAACGGGGCAGCGACCGATACCCTCAACCGCAACGACCTTCGGCGTGACCATATCGCGGTCATCTATCAAAGCTATAACCTCTTCCCGCTGCTGACGGTGCTGGAAAACGTCATGTATCCCCTCGCGCTGAAAAAAACATCCCGCAAGGAGGCCGCGCGCATCGCAAAAGAGCAGCTTCTGGCCGTCGGGCTGGGCGACGAGTACCACAGGCGCCTGCCCTCCATGCTCTCGGGCGGCGAGCAGCAGCGCGTAGCCATCGCCCGCAGTCTGGTCGGCGGCCACAGCGTCATCCTCGCCGATGAGCCGACGGGCAACTTAGACACGGAGAACGGCACGGCGATCATCGATATGCTTGCACGGCTTGCACACGAGCAGAACATCCTCGTCATCGTCGTCACCCACGACCCCGAGGTCTCTTCGCGTGCGGACGTGATTCTGTCGATGCGGGACGGGCGGCTGGCTGTGGGGGCAATATGATGCGCCCTAAGGCAGTGTCCCCGCAAATTGCACACACACCAACTCCGGTCTGTTGAAGAAGCGCGGCACGAGGTTTGATCCTCCCAAGCCCCGCGAAAGGAAGAGCGTGGTCTCAAAGCCCTCGTGCATGCCGTCCGTGATTTGGGGAAACAGGCCGCTTTCCGGCGTGAAGAGCCCGCGCCCGAACAGGCGCGCCTGCCCGCCGTGGAGATGGCCCGAGAAGATGTAGTCCGCATGATAGCGTTGCATGCCGCCCCAACTGAGGAAGGCTTCTGGCCTGTGCGCGAGAAGCAGGGTTGTGCGCTCCGTGTATTCAAAGTCGCGCATGAAGCGGTGCTGCACCCCGAACTGCGGCATCAGATAGCCGCAGGAACCGCCTATGCGCACGGGATTCCCCGCGATCTCGGTGTCGATATAGGATAATTCCAGGACAACGGCTCCCGCCGCCGTCAGTTCCGCATATAAATCCGCCATAGTATTTTGGATATACCTCTCCTCGTGGTTCCCGTAACCATAATAGACCGGCGCGATCTTCGCCAGCTCCCGCACAAGATATAGTGTTCCGTCTATATTCTGATCCCAATATGTGAACATATCCCCCGCGATCAGGATGGCGTCGGGCTTGCAGTCGCGCACCGCGTCCAATAGTCTGCTTTGCCCGCGCCCGAACACATGGTGGTGCAGATCGGTCAGCAAGACGAGCGTCATATCGTTTTGCACGGCGTCCGAGGTGACGGTATAATTAGTGATCTCTATGCATTGCGTACTGCGCCAAACCTCCGCGCCCAGCAGCAAAAAGAAAATCCCTGCAAGCAGCAGGGTTACAGCGTGCCGACAAAGTGCCTTTGTTGACACGGGTTTCCGGGTTTTTTCTGTTCGCTTTCGCTTTGCGCTCACGGCCGAAAAAACCCGCAAGGTGTGCGCTGGCGGGCGCACAGGTCGCCCTTGCGCACGATTATAAGCCGGTTTCCGCTCACGCGGGGTAAGCCGCTTCACCCGGCTTCTTCCTCGGTTGCGGGCATCGCGTTTCCGTTATAGGTATAGCTCGGCACCAAAGCCCGGAGCAGGGTGCGCACGTCGTCGCCGCCCTCCGCCGCCCGCAACAGCGCGTCCACGTTCGCCCAAAAGCTCTCCGCTTCCAAATCCGCAGGTTGTGCGCGGAAGATGCGCCCGTGGGCGGTCGTCTCCATCTTGTCTGCTTCCTCGTCTAACAGCAGCTCCTCATACATCTTCTCGCCCGGGCGCAGGCCCATGATCTCGATGGGCATGTCCGCGCGCGGCACATAGCCGTGGAAGCGTATCACCTTCTCGGCCAGGTCCATGATGCGGACGGGTCGGCCCATATCGAGCACATAGGTGGATCCGCTGTTGCCGAGGGTCCCGGCTTGCAGAACCAACTGCGCGGCCTCGGGTATGGTCATAAAATAGCGCTCTATATCGGGATGCGTCACCAGCACGGGCCCGCCCGCGCGGATCTGCTTCTCAAAGAGCGGCACGACGGAGCCATGGCTGCCCAGCACATTGCCGAAGCGCACGGTCATACATTCCATATCCGTCTGCGCGGCAAAGGCCTGCACCATCAGCTCGGTCACGCGCTTACTCGCGCCCATCACGTTCGCCGGGTTCACAGCCTTGTCCGTGCTCAGCTGTACAAAGCGCGAGACATTCGCATCCCGCGCCGCGCGGAGCACGTTCAGCGTACCTATCACATTGTTCTTGACCGCTTCGGCGGGACTCTCCTCCATCAGCGGCACATGCTTGTGCGCCGCGGCGTGGATGACCAACTGCGGTTTACACTCCTCGCAGACGGCGCGCAGTCTGTCCGTATCGCGCACGGAGCCGATGCGCACCTGCACGTTCAGCCAGGGATAGGTGCGCTTCAGTTCGCAAAAGAGCTCATAGGTCGTGTTTTCATAGATATCAAAGAGCACCAGACGGGCGGGATAGAATTTCGCCGCCTGCCGCGCGATCTCGGAACCTATGCTCCCGCCGCCGCCGGTGATCAGCACAGATTTATGTGCGATATAGTCGGAAATCTTCTGCGTATCCAACTCCACCTGCGCACGGAAGAGCAGATCCTCGATCTTCGTCTCGCGTATATCGCGTATGGTCGGTTCCCTGTCGCCCAGCTCGGAAAGCGCGGGCAGGGTGCGCACGCGGCAGCGCGTGGCGGAGCAGATCTCCAAAATCTCGGCCAGCCGAGCGTTACTCGCGTTGTGAATGGCAACGATAATCTCCTCAATCCCGCGTTCGGAGACGATTTTGGGGATATCAGCGATGCTGCCATACACTTTGACGCCGTTGATGCGCAGATTCCGCTTGTTGGGGTCGTCGTCCACAAAGGCGGCGACCACGAAATGGCGGCTCTCTTCGCCGTGCTCGATCTGGCCCTTGACATAGGTGCCGAAAAAGCCCGCGCCGACAATCAGCAGCGGCTTGCGGCCCCGACGGGAGCGGGTCTCGCCAAAGACGGCCAAGCGGCGCAGTACACGGTATCCAAAGCGCGAGATAAAGAGCAGCGCACCCGCCCAGAACGCAGCGAGCGTGAGTATGGTCTTGCCTTCATTGCCGAAAAACAGATTGATGCCCAGCGTGAGAATAAAGCTCACGGCAACGGCGGCCAGCGCGCGCATGGCTTCGTCCAAGCCGGATACGCTCCAAACGCTGTTATATAAGCCCAGCACGGTATAGGCGACGATATAGGTCAGGCAATATAGAAATACTTGCAGGGGAAGAAGCTGGCTATTTCCGTTGAGGAGGAAGAAAAGATTATATTCCATGTGGGAAAGCTGCGCCTGCGCCCAAACCGCCAGAGTGAACGCGGCCAGCAGCGAAAGAATATCGGCGCAAATAAGCAACGCGACGCGCGGCGCGCGGCGCTTAAAGAATTTTTCAATTGGAAAAAATAAGCGCACCTCAAAAGACCTCCCGCCGTCATTGTAACGCCAAAGCCGCCACAATGCAAGCCGTTCATAGTTTGTTTTCCTCTTTGTGTCAGAAGGGACACAGTTGTGTCAATGTTCAGCGCGCAATGCGCAATGCTCAATGCTGGTGGAAACGCTAAGGCGTTTCTTTTGATTCATTGTATAGCAGTTTTCTGTCCAAAGAGATGCCAACGGCATCTCAACATTCATTGCGCGCTGCACATTGACGCATTGCCCTTATCTATTCACAACCCTATCCATCAAAACAGCCCCGAACACCGCCGCGTTCAGGCTTTGCGCGCGGCCGCGCATCGGCAGGCGATAGGGATAACAGAGCGCGGCGATTTCGCCGGAAACGCCGTGCCCCTCATTGCCGATCACCAGCGCGGTGTTCTCCGTGGGCGGCGGCAAGGTCTCGTGTCCATGCAAGTGGCCGCAGAGCAGGCTGAAACCCTGCGCCAATAGCCGCGGTAATTCCGCGGGCAGTTCCCCTTGCCAAACGGGGATATGATAAGAACTGCCCATGGCCGCGCGCAGGGTCTTGCCCGCAAAGGGGTCGGCGCAGTCCGGCGAGAGCAGGACGCCGCAAGCCCCTAAAGCGTCCGCCGTGCGAATCAATGTCCCGACATTGCCCGGATCCTGCAAACATTCCAAAACAACCAGCAAGCCACCCGGATAGTGCGCCGGGCAGCGCAGATCGGGTGTGCGCAACACCGCGCAAAGCCGCGGCGCGCTCTTGCCCTCGCAGAGCGCTTCCATCACGGGCGGCGTCACTTCCATTATATTTATATCCGCGGGAAACTCCGGCGGGATATAGCCCTCGGCCACAAAGACGCTCTCCGCGCCCGCACCACTGCGCAGCGCATCGAGCACCAAACTCTCCCCCTCGGCAAAATGCAAGCCCGTCTCCCTGCGGAACGTGGCGGTACGGAGCTTTTTCACGAATTGTATCTGCGGGTTGGCGCGGCTGGTGATCAGCATATTGCGAGCTCCTTTCTTCTTCTCTGCTTGCGGATAAGCAGCAGCACGGCAAGAAACACAGCAGCAAGGAGAAGGCCCGAAACGGACCAAATGACAATAGCCGTGAGATTGTTTGTGCCCTGCCGCTTCACTTCATCCGTCGCTTCGGTTTCACCCTGCAAGCTGCGCGCCATTTCGCGCATGGTCTCCCAATCGGCGTCCGTGGCAGGGGAAGCAAAGATATGCATTTGGGTATCCCAGCCTTGCGTCCTTGTTCGGATAAGCACTTCGGCCGCGTTGTCCTTATCAATCCGCCACACGATCTCCCTCCCCAACACCCTATCCTTCTCCGTCCGAAAGGGCTTTTCTGTATCGTCATAGGAGGCCCAAGAGCCAAGATATATGCCGAATGTGCTCTCCGCCTCGTCGATGGTGACCGGCTTTATGAAATACCAAACCTCAAAATCCGGCCCCATATAGAGCTTCGGAATATAGCCGGGCGCCACATCAATGGTGAACCCGCCCATGTCCACAGTCCGCCCGTCCACGTTCAGAGCGCGGGGCCCGGCTTCCACACTGCGGGTGATTTGCTCTGCAAGGCGTCTGCAATCCTCGGGGTACAACATCGCCTTTTTATCCGCGTATATGCCCACATACAGCAGTGTATCATCGGCGGCACGGGCCAGGGCGCCCGTCACATACACCATATCGGCATCGGCGGCAGCGCTTGCCGACGGCGGCAAGAGGGCGACGGCATCGTGGAGGCGTATCGGTGTGGCCATGGTGTTTTTCAAGTAATGCGCCTCGCGCGCGTTGATGTCGGCCACATAAAGCGCGGCGTCCTCTTCGATATCGCCCGTGCTGTACGCGTACTCCTCGGATACGTTCACAAGGATGGTCTGCGCATTCCCTGAGAGCACGAAAATGGCCTCATATTCTGCATCCACGCTTGCGCCCATAAGGCCGCCGTAATGCGCGGTTTCCAACGCCGCGCCCTCGGGCAGAGATATAAACAATCTGTCATTCAGAACCGAATAGGTCGTATCCGCTTCCTTCCCCGCAAAATAAGGAGTATCCGTTTTGTTGATCAGCGTGGCCGTTTTTGTGTTTTCATCCCATTCCACCATATAATCGAAGGCATCGGCAAAGGGGCGCAGGGGTACATAGACCTGATTGCCAATCTGCATAGGCGGGACGCGGTTGTCTATAGACCTGCCGCCGCCCCCAAAATGCATGTAGGGGCGATCGTTGTGTAAGCGAACCATCAATTGAATATCGTATACCGTATCGTGCACAAAAGTCGTTGTACTGTCCCAAGCTTCCACCTTGAACCCCAAGGCTTCGGCAAGAGGATACACGGGAACCATCACTTCATCCTGCTCCATAAACGGCGCCACATTGCCGCAATCGAGCGCTTTGCCGTTTACTATGATAGTCGGAACCTCTGCCGCAAGCGAAGAGGGCAGAAAGCAGGCGGCGCAGAGCAAAAATATCAAGATTGCCGATAAGAATTTTTTCACGATACGGTCTCCTTTGCGGTTCAAAAAACTTTTATGGTTTTGCTATTAACGCATGCAGCCATTTTTCCGGGAGGACATATTCTTTGCCGTTGTCAAGCTGTATGGAATATGCCTTATCATCAAAGGAATACACGTAAAGGGGTATGGCAAGGTTGGGTTCGCCTTCTATATATCCGTGTACTTTGCCGAACATATAACAACTGCTGTCGGGCCACTCCACCAAGTCCCACAGACCGGCCCTATCCGGGGATTTTTGCCTTCTTATGTCTGATAGGAAAGCTTTTATTTCCTCCAGGTCTGTAATGCCCTCATTGCATGATAAGTGCCTTATATCGGGCGTATACCACGGCCATAAATCCGTTTCCATATATCCCACAAACTCAAATCTCGTACATTTATTCAGTGACAGGTCAACATTGGGCAAATCCGCTCTGCGATAATAGGCACGCCACTCGCTGTTGGGGACAATGCGCATCAAAATTCTCAAATCGGGATCGTTCTCACATGCATACATACCCTCATCCCATCCATAGTCTTTTACGAAAGAGGGCGGTTCCTCATTTATGACCTTGCCGAGCAGCGTATGCGCACCGAAGACCTCTACAAAACCCTCATTTTTTAAGAACACATATTCCGTGCCGTCCGGCGCGATGATATTGCCGTTGTCCAGCAAGAAAAATTCCATATCGGAAAGGGCGGGTATTTCGGGTGCGGGCGTATGCTCTGTACGACCCCTTTTATCAGCGGCACAAGCCGTCAGCAAAGCAAGAATGTATAGGGACAACACCAAATAAACCGCTCTTTTCATTGGCAGCCCGCTCCTTTCCCGTATTTATCATAGATTATATCACAAATGGCGAAAAACATGGTATAATTAAATGGAATATGAAGGCGGAGGAATTGGAATGCACGAAAGGCCACCGTATACGATTACGGAAAAGACGGCGGATTATCTGGCGAAGATCGTCGAAAAAATAGCATATACTGCGTTTGAAGTTTTGCAACAGGGGGTCTGCAATGAAACAATCCATCGCACATGTCGCACTTGTGGTGCGGGATTATGATGAGGCCATCGCCTTTTATACGCAGAAGCTGGATTTTACGCTGATAGAGGATAGCTATCAACCGGAGCAAGATAAGCGCTGGGTTGTTGTGGCGCCGCCCGGTTCACGTGAAACGACGATCCTGCTGGCGCGGGCAAGCACAGCGGAGCAAGTGTCCTTTATCGGTGCGCAGGCGGGCGGGCGCGTGTTTCTCTTTCTCAGTACGGATGATTTTTGGCGAGATTATCGCAGGATGTTGGCGAGGGGCATCGTCTTTGCCCGCGAACCCAAAGAAACGGATTATGGGATCGTGGCGGTTTTCCGGGATCTATACGGAAACCTTTGGGACCTGATCGAATTTGCGGCAGATCATCCGATGGCAAAGCGATGGCAGGGAGGAATGCCGTTATGACAACATCGGAATTCTGGCAAGCGTTTTTGGCTGCCGCAGGGTTGGATAAAACGATAGAATACATCGAATGCTTCCATTTTGATTTGACCGAGGCGAATGCGAACGTGTTGTTGAAATTGGTGTTGGCAGGCGAGAAGAAGGCTACGGCCAGCAGCTTGCTTGCCTGCGAGCGCGTGATCGGGCGGATTCCACAAGTGGGTGATTACAGCATTGTGACCGACTGGAACGGAGACCCGCGCTGCGTTATTGAAACGACGGCCGTGACCATTCTGCCCTTTGGAGAAATGACCTTTGATATCTGCAAGCGCGAGGGCGAGGATGATAACTTAGAATCCTGGAAGGAGGGCCACAGGCGTTTCTTTACCGCGGAGGGGAAGATCGAGGGATATGTATTTTCGGAAGATATGCTCGTCGTGTTTGAGGATTTTGAGGTTGTGTTCGCGCGATAATCCGCGCAAACAAAAAACCGCCCTTGGCGGTTTTCTATACCTTTGCTCCAATCAGATGCTCCGCGCAACCTTGCCCGAACGCAGGCAGCGGGTGCAGACGTTCATGCGGCGCGGCACGCCGTTGACGAGCACGCGCACATGCTGCACGTTCGGCGCCCAACTGCGGCGGGTCTTGCGATTGCTGTGGCTGACCAGATTGCCGGACATCGTGCCTTTATTGCAAACCTCACAGTACTTGCCCATGGGTAATACCTCCCTTATAGTAAAAAAGTCGAACAGACGATTTATATCATAAAATGAGAGCCAATGCAAGTGTTGTTTGTACAAATCTTGCAGTATTTTATGTAAATTTAATTCGTATGAAAACTATATCGCGATTCTATTGCATTCGCGCGCCATTTGTGCAATACTCTATGCGACCAAGAAAAACAACGGAGGGAAAGAGCTATGCCTTTTTTTGATGAACTCGGACAGAAGACCAAGAACGCGACCGAAACCGTCAAACTCAACAATCAGATATCCGGCGGAGAGAAGAAAGTGCGGGCGCTGACGGAGGAACTGGGCAAGGCCTGCTTCGAGCTGTACAAGGACGCGCCGCCGCCCGAACTCGCCGCGCTGATCGCCAAAATCCAAGAGGAACAGCGGATGATAGACGAATATACCGAGCAGGTAAAGCGTCTGAAAGGTATTGCATCCTGCCCGCGCTGTGGGGCGGATGTGCGCATCGACGCCGCTTTCTGCAACGGCTGCGGCAATCCCATGCAGAGCGCACCTGCGCCCACGCCGACGCCCACGCCCGAGGAGGAACGGCCCGCGTTCTGCAGCCAGTGCGGCGCTGCCCTGGCAGGCGGCACGGCTTTTTGCAGCGCTTGCGGGGCAAAAGTATAACACAAAATAAAAACAGGGAAGGGGTATACCACAATGGATTGTGAAAAATGCGGAACGCAGAACGAAGAGACCATGAATTTGGATGAGTTTTGCGAGGATACGGAGAGCTGCAATTGCGGCTGCACAGCGGGGGAAGCGGAAGCGGCAGAACCGGCGAAGGAGATAGCGGAGCCCGCAGAAGAAACTGCGGAGCCCGCAGAGGAAGCAGCGGAACCCACCGAAGAGAAAGCGGAGAAACCCGCGAAACCTGCGAAGAAGAAGCCTAAGTTTTTGGTTACGGCCCTGGTGGTCTGCGGCGCGCTGCTGTTGGTGGCCGCCGTCGCCTTGTTCTTCATCTTCGGCGTAGGCAGTCCCCAAAAAGCGCTCGAGCAATATGTGCGAGCGACCGCCGAGATGGATCTGGTGGACACGCTCGACTGCTGCATCCTGAGCTATCAGGACTATTATAACGCCACGCGGGACGCCATGGGCTTATCGGATCAGGAGTTCAAGGGGCTGCTGGCAGGGCAGGGCTATGACAGTTTTGAAGACGCGCTCAATGAGATGGCCGATGAACAGCGGAAACTGTTCAGAGAGTATTACGGCGAGGACTATATCATCTCGATCGAGGTTCTCGATATGCGCACACTGACCCGCGAGGAGACGGCGGACTTTTTGGCAAACTACACGCTCGGACTCAACTATGCCATGGGTCTCAACCTGGCGGATCTGATCAACGTGGACAAAATCAGCGAGATCCGGGAGTTTGAAGTGGACCAGCGGATAGCGGGCAGCAAGGGTTCCGATTCCTATGTGGACACCATGTATATGGCGAAAATCGGGTTCAAGTGGCTCGTGTTCCTGAATCTCGGCTTCTAAAATCCAAAACCCCCAGGACGGCGGTTCCTACGGTTCCGCCGTCTTGCTTTCATTGAATCTATGGTAAAAGGAGAACGCCACGATGAAGAAAAGACTGACGTTCAACATAATCGTCTGCGCCGTTATTATCCTGACGATTATCATCGCCCGGATTGCCATAGTACCCGGCGGCAGCAATCCCGAAAAGGTGCTCATGCGGTTTGTGAAGGCGGCAACCAATGGGAATATGAAGAGCGCTTTCAAGGACAGCGTGTTTATGAACGCGGATCGCTACTTCGAATCGAAACGGAAAAGCATGGGCTATACGGAGCACAGGTTCAATGAGCTGCTGCAAGAAGAGGGCTATAAAGATTTGAACGATGCGCTCCAATCCTTCGACAAGGATAATAAAGAATGGCTGAGGGAAGATTACGGCGCCGACTATAAGATCACCGTAGCCGTCTCAGACGAACGGATATTGAGCTATGCGGAGGCGCGGGTATACGCAAACGAACAGCGATCGCAGCTCTACCGTCGGCATCGCGTCGTCCTCGTCGATTTCATCGATACGGACGAGATTGCGGAGTTACGGGAGTACAGCGCTACCGTCACAATAGCGGGCAGCGCAGGACAAGACAGCGTATCAAGGCTCTATTACGTGGCGAGAATCGGAGACAGGTGGTTCGTGCTCAGGAATCCCCTCGATTTATATTGGTACTAATGGTTAAAACACCGGAGGAGGAAAACCCCATGCTATGCGAAAAATGCAGCGCGCAAGGTGCGGAAAACACGAGTTTCTGCTCCGTCTGCGGCGTCAGCCTGACGGCGGCGGAGCCGACCCCGAAGAAGAAATTGAATTACAGAATCCTCGGCGCAATCGCCTGCGCCGCCATCGCCCTGGCAGCGGTCATCGCCCTGTTTTTCCTGTTGGTCGGCGTCGGCAATCCCCAAACCGTGCTCGAAAAGTTCGTAAAAGCGGCGACGGATGCGGATCTGAAAATCGCCTGCAAATACAGCGTGTTTGGCGATGCCGAACGCTTCACGCGCACAATGATGCGGGCCGAAGGCATCACAGCGCGCGAATTCGATGAGATGCTCCGGGAGCAGGGCTTCAAAGACCTCGATGACGCGTTCCGGGCCTTCGCGGAGGAGGAGCAGGAATGGCTCCGGGATTGCTATGGCGCGGATTATCAAATCACCGTGCACATATCGGATGAAAGAATCCTGAGCCAACGGGAACTGCGGGAATGCATACGGGAACTGAAGGAGGATTACGACTACTACTATGACGCCCGTCTCTCCGATTTCTTCAATGCGGACAGAATCACGGAAATCCGGGAATACAGCGTGGAAATTCGGATAGTCGGTAGCGAGGGCTATGATACGGACTATGAGACCTATTATGTGGCGAAACTCGGGCGCAAGTGGCTTGTATTCATAGATATTTCCGATCTGTTTTGATCATACCGGCTTTTATCAACATCTCAACAAGTCAAAGCGGTCCGCGTTCATCACTTTGTTCCAGGCCGTGATAAAATCTTGCGTGAATTTTTCCCTCGCGTCATCGCTGGCATAGACCTCCGCAATGGCCCGCAATTGCGCGTTGGAGCCGAAGATCAGGTCCACCCGGGTTGCCGTCCATTTTTGCTTTCCGGTTTTCCTGTCAACGCCTATGAACAGATTCGCGTCCTCGGTGGGTTTCCATTCGGTGGCCATATCCAAGAGGTTGACAAAGAAATCATTGGTCAAGGTTTCCGGCGCATCCGTCAACACACCGTGCGGGGAAGCGTTGTAATTGTTGCCCAGTACCCGCAGACCCCCGAGCAGCACCGTCATTTCCGGCGCGGTCAGGTGCAGCAACTGCGCCTTGTCTATCAATAATTCCTCGGGTAAACTGGTAAACGCCCGCTGCAGATAGTTTCGAAAGCCATCATAGACGGGCTCCAGCACTTCGGCGGACTGGACGTCCGTCTGTTCCTGCAATGCATCCATCCTGCCCGGCGCAAAGGGGACCTTGAGCGTGACACCCGCTTTTTTCGCCGCCATTTCGATGCCCACGGCGCCGCCCAGCACGATCAGGTCGGCAAGCGATACGCTTCGCCCGTCCGTATGGAACGCGCGCTGTATCTGCTCATATTTGCCCAACACAGCCTTCAAGCGCTCCGGCTGATTCACCTCCCAGGAGATCTGCGGTTCCAGCCGTATGCGGGCGCCGTTCGCCCCGCCCCTGCGATCCGAACCCCGGAAAGTCGCGGCGCTGGCCCACGCGGTGCCGATCAATTGCGATACGGTCAACCCGGCGCCTGCAATCCTGTCTTTCAGCGCCGCGATATCCCGCGCGTTGACGACATATCTGTCGCCCTGCGGGATGGGGTCTTGCCAAAGGAATTCTTCTTTGGGTACATCCTTCCCCCAATAGAGGGTAGAGGGACCCATATCCCTGTGGGTGAGCTTGAACCATGCCTTGGCAAACGCGTCCGCGAATTCGTCCGGGTGCGCATAGTAAAACTTCGCGATCTTCTCATAGACCGGATCAAACTTCAGCGACAAATCCGCCGTCGTCATCATGGGCCGATGCTTCTTGTTCGGGTCGTGCGCGTCGACAACCATATCTTCCTCGTCCACGTCCTTCGCCAGCCAGATATATGCGCCCGCGGGGCTCTTCGTCAGCTCCCACGCATATTTGAGCATCACTTTCAGATAACCCATATCCCACTTTGTCGGGTTGGGCTTCCAGGCGCCCTCGATGCCGCTGCCGATGGTATCATCCCCGTTGCCCGTGCCAAAGTCATTCTTCCAGCCCAAGCCCTGCTGCTCGATCGGCGCGCCCTCCGGTTCCCGGCCTACGTGGGTCGCGGGCGCCGCGCCGTGCGCCTTGCCGAATGTATGTCCCCCGGCGATCAGCGCCACGGTCTCCTCGTCATTCATTGCCATGCGTGCGAAGGTCTCGCGTACATCCTTTGCCGATTCTGTGGGTATGGGCTGCCCGCTCGGGCCTTCGGGGTTGACATAGATCAGGCCCATCTGCACGGCGGCCAGCGGGCTGCCCGTTTGCCGCTTGTCGTCGCCGCCCAACCAGGTGGTCTCGGAACCCCAATAGATATCCTCCTGCGGTTCCCAAACGTCTTCGCGCCCGCCTGCAAATCCAATCAGTTTCAGCCCCATGGATTCAATCGCGCAGTTGCCGGCCAAAATCATGAGGTCCGCCCAGGAGATTTTTCTGCCGTACTTTTTCTTGATGGGCCAGAGTAGTCTTCTGGCTTTATCCAAGTTGATATTATCCGGCCAGCTGTTCAGTGGCGGGAAGCGCTGGGTACCGTCCCGCGCGCCACCCCTCCCATCCATGGTGCGGTAGGTCCCGGCGCTGTGCCAGGCCATGCGGATAAAGAAAGGCCCGTAATACCCGTAATCCGCAGGCCACCAGTCCTCCGAGTGAGCCATCCGGGTCAGAAGGTCGCGCTTTACCGCGTCTATATCGAGCGTCTTAAATTCCGCAATATAATCGAATGCAGCGCCCATCGGATTGCTTAAATCGGAATTCTGATGCAAAACGCCCAGATCCAATAGATTCGGCCACCAGTCGCGATTGGTGGTGCCTTTGGTGAAATCGGGTCTCCCCCCGTTGCCCATAGCAGTTTCGCCCATGCGTTACCCCTCTTTTATCATTGATATCAGTAAGGTATACGAAATCTGCATCCGGGATATTCCCAAGCTTCTTATAATGACAAATTAATCTGTGAGGGGATTTTTTCAGTCCCGAAAATCAAACAGCTTCGCGATCGGCACGTTCAGAGCAGCGGCAATATCAATCAGCACATCCAAAGACAGGCCCCCAACGCCGTTCGGGGCTTCTATGTTGCTCATATGCGTTCTGGAAATACCGATCTTTTCGGCGAGCTGCAATTGGCTCATCCCCTGCATTTTTCGCGTATAGGTAATGTTAAAACGCAGCTTTTTATAGACTTCGCTGTGTGCTTGTTTCATCTCTTGCCACCTCGCTATAACTCTACATGTAGTTTGCAGTCGAATAAACAAATTTACAGCGAATAATGCAACTTTAAAGGTTGCTTTTTATGATTTATATGGTATAATACATGCTGTATCATTGCAAAAAGCAATGAAAAAGGAAGGGGTTCTATTATGGAAAGAGAAGCAACCGCATTTACGCAAACAGAGCAAAACATCATACAAAGCATTCAAAGCAGCACCGCCGGGTTGTTAAGAAAAGCGAAGCATAACTACACATGGTTTGTAATTTTCTCGACTTTATCTTTTGCATTTCCGTTGCTGGTTCCTATTTTTACAATGATGAAGGCGGATGACGTTGTAAAAATTCTTATCACCTCTTTTGCTGTAGCTGGTTCAGTTGCATCTGGATTAATGACCAGATTGAAGTTACACGAGAATTGCATTCGAATTCGCTCTGCCGCGATTCAAATGCGCGATGAGTTATTTGACTATCAAACGGAATCCGGCGATTTTCATCCACGCAAAGCAGATGATCCCCGTAAGGCGCTTAAGATATTGAGAGAAAGATGTAATTTGATAGAGTACGATGCTTTCGATGAAACGCTTCGTTCATTCAAAAAACTTGCTGAAGAGAAAGCAACTCAAGAGCTAACATAAATATTTCCCTACCTATTCCAGCCCCACAAAACCACCCTGCCGCAACGCTTCATACAGCACGACCGCCACGGCATTGGACAAATTCAAAGAGCGCAGGCCGCCGCCCATGGGGATGCGTATGCACTGCGCGGCGTTTTCGGCCAGCAGCGCCTTGGGCAGCCCCGCCGTTTCCTTGCCGAAGACCAGAAAATCGCCGTCCCGAAAAGATGTGTCCGCATAGGAATGCGCGGCATGGGTCGTGGCATACCAATAGCGGGCATCGGGATGCGCCGCCCGCAGTGCGTCAAAACTGTCGTAATAATGCAAGTCCAGCGCGTGCCAATAGTCCAGCCCCGCGCGCTTTAAGTGCGCATCGTCCGTGGAAAAGCCCAGCGGGCGCACAAGGTGCAGGCTCGCGCCCGTCACCGCGCAGGTACGACTGATATTGCCCGTGTTGGCCGGGATTTCGGGTTCGACGAGGACTATGTGAAACATAACATTTCCAACCTCGGTCGAATCTCCGCCACAGCCCTATCAACAAATGCGTCCATCTCCGCTTTCGTAAAATAGGGATAAACCCTATCCAAATCCCCATCAAAGCCCCTGTAAAAATCCGCAATATACGCAATCCGCTTTTCAAACGCCGTTTCGGAGAAATAATCGAGATAGATATTGGGAAAAGCACCCACGCCCGCGAAAATAGCAAAGGCGCGAAAATCGGGGTGCTTCCGATAATACAGGTGGTCGAGGTCATACCAGTCCCGCTTAATCTCCCAAATAAAGTCGGCGTCCCGCGCGAATTCCTCCGCATAGCGCGCCGCTTGCGGCAGATACACATCGCGCCGCCAAATATAATCCGTCAGCAGATGCGCATAATAGCCCAAACAGAAAGCGAAAGCGTCCGGCGGCATTGCGGCGGCCAAATGCTTTTCCCTGAATCTTTCCGCGCCGCTATCGCGCGGCGCGCCCGGCAATGTCCAATGCGACAGCTCCGTGGGCGGCGAGAATGCGCTCCAATCGGCGTTCGGCTCGCCGGAGTCCGGCGCGATATTCCCCACAACAAAATGCGCCCGCGGCAGCGCGCCAAGCCCATCCAACAGTTGATCCGCTATGCGCAAATGCGCCATCCAGCTTGCCATGCGGCCCCCAAAATCATTCTACGTAATGCCCTTTGCAGGAAAGGATGAGGATGTTCCCCTGCTGCAGCATCCCCGCCAAATCTTCCATTGTTTTGGTGATGGTATTTCCGCTTTCAATCTGCGCCATGGATCGGTCGAGCATCGAAAGATATGCGGCGTTTTTCGCGGCCTTTGTCAGCGCATTGTATTCTTCCAGGCTGATAAGCACGACGTTTTTTTCATCCTTCCGCGTCACAATAACCGTTTCATAATCATCGGTAACGGTGTCACAGTAATCCTTCAAGTTATTGCGGAGGGTCGAGTAATTGACGGCCAACATAGAATCATCTCTTTCTCGCACAATCTATTGTTCAATTTATTGAACAATAATATTGTATACTTGTCAAGCGCGAATAACTCTATATCCGGTAATATGCGACCAACTCAATTGTTGCGCCAGTGTCACAACAATCTGCTTCCCATACGCCGCGCGTTCGCCGCCCAACAGCACGGAGCCGATATAATGCCCAATCTCCCAAAACATCAGCACAGCCTCTTGGTTCGCCCTGGCCTGCGCGCGCAGCTTCCGGTTGCCAATAATCGCCGAAACCCGCGCAAAAAGATTGAGTTCATCAAGCTGCACGGTCAAGCTATTTTCTTTATCAGATTTCATATACTATCCCCTCTCTGCATTCTGCGCTATTACCTATCCCCTCTCTCAACCCTTCAAAATCCAAATAATCCTCCACAAACTGCTTCTTCAACAGAGAGGGCGGGACAAATTCGTTGTATTTCCCCTGCACCTGCACGCGCTCGGGCAGGGGGAGGGCATACAAATCCAAGTCGGAGAGCAGAATCTCGCGGATAATCGCTTCCAGCGCCGAAGCCGTGCCGTCATAATGCACTTCCAGATACACGCAGGTGATCCAGGGCAGACGGTTCTTAATTTTGCGCTGCAAGAGCGCGTAGTGGAGGGTGAACAGCTGGCGCGTACCCACCCAGGGGCAGACGGCGAACTTCTTGTCCGAAAGCGGCGTCACGAGGTTCTCCAAAATGCCGCTGCCCTTGGCGATATATTGAATCTCGGCCAGCCTGTCGCGGCAGCGTTCGCTGAGGTAGGGATAGCTCGGCGGGGTCTCTAACACGTCCTGCATCTTCTGCACGAGCACCGTATGTAATTCCACCTCAAAATCCACATCCCAATCGACCAGCGAGATGCCCGGCACGCGCTTCACGAAGATAACCTTGCTCTTTTCGTTGACGTCGACCGTCTCCCAGGCCTGCCCGGCCAGCGCGAAGCGCATGCCGACGGGGTAGATTTTGTCCACGGTGCCGATGGTGCGGTTTTCATCCTTCACCAACAGGTATTCGGGCGCGAGGAACACGGTCAGGAATTTGTGGCTGCCCACGGCCTTCTCCCCCTCGCGGCCTATGATTAAGCCCCCGCGCTCTGTGCGCTCCAACTGCTCGGTGTCGAGCATATAGGTAAGCAAAGTTCGGTAATCCTCCTGCGTGATATGGCGGAAGCAGCCGAGGGACAAAATGGCCTGCGCCAGCGCGGCGGGCGAAAGCTCCCCGCAGCTCTTCAGGTGGCTCATGGTCTGGTGATAGAGGAGGTTGTAGGCGTGGTTGTGCGGATAGATGGGCTCCATCCAATGGCTCTTGGTATAGAGCTCGATGATCGCAATCGTGCGGATAAACTCCCAATTGATGGGGCCGAGCGTGTCAGCGGCGTTAATTTTGATACTCTCCACAAAGGTAAAGAGCAGTTGCGGCACCTGGCCGCGCCGCCCGCAGCGACCCAGGCGCTGGGCGAAACTCGAAACGTTCAGCGGCGCGCCCACCTGCACGGCCTGGTCTAATGATCCGATATCGATGCCCAGCTCGAGCGTCACCGTCGCGCCCGTGACGATCTTCTCGTCATCGTTCTTCATCTCGTCCTCGGTCGCCTCGCGCAAGAGTGCGGAGACATTACCGTGGTGCACGCGGTAGATATCCGGGGCCTTCTTTTTCAGCGCCAGTTCGCGCAGGTTGGCCATCACAAACTCCGTCTCCTCGCGGCTGTTTGTGAAGATGATGGTCTTCTTGTCCAGCGTCATCTGGAAGAGATATTCAAAATGTTCGCGGTTGCCGATATCGCCCGTGATGGTCTTGACGGTATTGTCGCTCCCGTCCGTCTCGACCAAGTCGCGCTTGTCGGCATAGTTGACAAAGCGCTCCACATGCAGACGGACGCGCTTCTTGCCCTCGTCGGTGATGGGCGCGGCGCAGGCGCGATGCGTCCCCGTATTCAGCCAGTTCTGCGCCAGCGTCACGTCGCCCAGAGTTGCAGACAAGCCTATGCGGCGTGGCACAACGCCCGTCAGTTTTTGCAGGCGCTCCAGCACGCAGAGCAGCTGCACGCCCCGCGCGTCGCGCATAAAGTGGTGCACCTCGTCAATAATCACATAGCGCAGATCGGAAAACAATTTCAAACTCGCGCCGCGCTTATTGGTCAGCAAACTTTCTAATGATTCGGGCGTAATCTGCAAGATGCCCTGTGGGCGCTTAATCAGCTCGTTCTTCTTGGACTGCGAAGCGTCCCCGTGCCACTTGCAGACGGGGATATGCGAATCGAGGAGCAGCTGTTCCAGCCGCTTAAACTGGTCGTTGATCAGCGCCTTCAACGGCGAAATATACAGCACGCCAACCGACTTGGAAGGCCGTTCGTCCAGCTCCGTCAGCACAGGCAGAAAAGCCGCCTCGGTCTTGCCGCTGGCCGTGCCGGAGGAGAGCAGCAGATTGTCATCGCTCTCAAAAATCACCTCGCAGGCGGCCACCTGTATGCCGCGAAGCTCCTCCCACTTGTTCTGGTAGATAAAATCCTGTATAAAGGGGGCGAGACGTTGGAATGCGTTCATTTTTACCTCTGTATTGGTTGGTGTTTTTTACTCGTAGGGGCGGATCATCCGCCCACGGAGTCAATATGCTACGCATTGCGTAGTGGATTCATACAACGGGCGGATGCTATCCGCCCCTACTGACTGCATACGGCGGGACGCAACGCTGCCCTTCCGTCTGTCAGAAAGTTATTGTACAAATCGGCAATGCCTTTTGCAATGCATCAATCTGCTCCTGTGTCAGAGGATTATCCTCCAGGTCAAGGAAAACCAAATTTGTAAGGTTCTTCAGCGGCGTGATATCGCTGATGTGATTGCCTGACAAGCTGAGCTCTCGCAGCTTTGCAAGCCCCGCCAGCGGCGTGATGTCGCTGATTTGATTCTCTGACAAACCGAGATATTGTAGATTTGCAAGCCCGGTCATCGGCGCAATATCACTGATTTGGTTGTTCCACAGGTAAAGAATCTGCAGCTCTGTAAGCTTCGCCAGCGGCGTGATGTCGCTGACTTGGTTGTCCGCTAAATCGAGGTATTGCAGATCTGTAAGCGCCGACAGAGACGTAATATCGCTGATTCGATTCTCTGATAAACTGAGAAATTGCAGCTTCGCAAGCCCCGCCAGCGGCGTGATATCGCTGATTTGGTTGTCCGGCAAATTAAGGTCTCGCAGCTTCGCAAGCCCCGCCAGTGGCGTGATATCGGATATATCCCGCCCTCTCAAATCAAGCGCGGTGGCATCCGACCAGACCAACTGCCCGCCTAATTCAATCTGATATGGTTTCATCAGATACACAAGAGAGAACACAAGCGCAAGCACGGCGGCAAGCGCAATCAAAACAACGGCAAAAGCGGGTAGCTTCCGTTTCTTCTCTGGCTGCTCCGGGGCATTTATGGTTTCCTTGTCTGTCATTTCGCCTTCCTCCCATGTTTTTGTCGACACTATACAATAAAATCCGTGGTTTTTCAACAAAAATGCGGGCGGATAATATCCGCCCCTACGGGTTGGTTGATATACGGCGGGCGAGGCATGCCTCGCCCCTACACCCCCATCTCCCCCTTCACCGCCGCAAAGCTGACAACCGCAAAATCCAAGTCCTCCCGGCTGTGCGCGGCGGAGACCTGGGTGCGTATGCGCGCCTTGCCCATTGGCACGACGGGATAGGAGAAGCCGATCACATAGACGCCCTTTTGCAGCATGCGCGCGGCGAATTCCTGCGCCACTTTCGCGTTATAGAGCATGATGGGGACGATCGGGTGTTCGCCCGGGGGTACGTCGAGCCCGATTTTCGCGAGGGCGGCACGGAAATAGGCGGTGTTTTCGTGCACCCTGTCGCGCAGTTCCGTGGAAGCCGAAAGCATGCGGAAAACTTCGAGGCTCGCGGCGCAGATGGCGGGGGCGAGGGTGTTGGAGAACAGATAGGGGCGGGAGCGCTGGCGCAGGAGGTCGACGATCTCGCGGCGCGCCGCCGTATAGCCGCCGCTGGCGCCGCCCAGGGCCTTGCCGAGCGTACCGGTGAGGATGTCCACGCGCCCCATCACGCCGCAGTGCTCGTGCGTGCCGCGGCCCGTTGCGCCCATAAAGCCGACCGCGTGGCTGTCGTCCACCATCACGAGGGCATTGTATTCATCCGCCAAATCGCAAATTACGGCGAGACGCGCGAGGGAACCGTCCATGGAAAACACGCCGTCGGTCGCAATCAGGCGTATACGGCAGTCCCGTGCCGCCTCCAAATGCGCGCGCAGCTCGTCCATGTTGTTGTTCTTATAGCGAAAGCGCTTGGCCTTGCAGAGCCGTATGCCGTCTATAATGCTCGCATGATTCAGCTCGTCGGATATAATGGCGTCCTCCTCACCCAACAGGGTCTCAAACAGGCCGCCGTTCGCATCAAAGCAGGAGGAGTAGAGTATCGTATCGTCCATGCCGAGGAAATCGGAGATCGCCCGCTCCAGCTCCAAATGCTGACTCTGCGTGCCGCAGATAAAGCGCACGGAGGAGAGACCGAAGCCCCAATCGTCATAGCTCGCCTGCGCAGCGGCGATCAGTGCGGGGTGGTTGCTTAGCCCCAAATAGTTGTTTGCGCACATATTCAGCACGCCCGGCGCCTCACGCGTGTCGATGCGCGCGCGCTGGGGGGTTTGTATGATGCGCTCCCGTTTGAATGTGCCTGCTTCGCGTATAGCGGCAACTTGGTCGGAAAAGATTTTGAGTGCTGGTTTCATGGGGGCCTCCTTTTTCGTTGTACTGATTATAACACAAACGGCGTATCAAACGGGACAAGTTCCTCGTTCATGTTGAGGAACAGGAAACCAAACCCCACCGCTTCGCCGTCAAAATAAACCTCATAGTCCCGATCGAAGGAATCCATATAGACAACCCACCAGATATCGCCGACATTGATTCCGTCGGGGTCGACAAAGACCAGAAACCGGGAGCCCAAGCTGTCGGCGACCGCTTCTTCTGTCAAGGATGGATAATCGGAAGAAGGGTGGTGCTTAACAACCACATAAAAGCCCTGCTGCTTTTCACGCTTCATGATGGTGAGATGGTATTTTTCATGTTTGCCGAACTCATTGGGGTAACTTCTTGAAATGCTGTCTATACGATTTTTGCGCGTAGTAATTTTCCAGCCTTTTTCCGTCCGCGGCAAAATTTCATACCAATACCATAAAAATAGATGCGAATTCGAGTCTTGGTATGCATGTATGACGAACGTGGAGTCCGCACCATCCATAGTTGCGCCTATTTTCCCTTCGAACGTATAATGCAGCGCGCTCTGCGGCGTTGCATGTGTCACAAACAGGTTTTCAATCGGGAACGCTGTCATTGCAATCGCGAAGGCAAGCCAAACCGCGCCCAAGGCAAACAGCAACCACCTGAGCAGCAGTTTGCATTCCTTCCGAAATATCAAAATCAATATTGCAAAGGCAATAAAGGCAACCCAAATCATCGCCCGTATCGCATAATATGGGGGTATGCCGTTTAGGGATGAAAACATGGCCGATTCCTCCTGTTATCGTATT
>Ga0123353_10000915_pt1 | contig 36006 bp, 30 predicted proteins | sample TergutLab28metaG_3_FD_92763 | JGI IMG/M metagenome (GOLD analysis project Ga0123353, IMG submission 92763) | Labiotermes labralis P3 segment gut microbial communities from Petit-Saut dam, French Guiana - Lab288 P3 | ecosystem: Host-associated > Arthropoda: Insects > Digestive system > Gut ... | reverse complement strand
CGAAATCACGGACCCGCATATACGCGAGCAGATTAATACCGTTGCCGATCCGACGTGGTGCGAGATGGCGGAACGGCGTTACTATATCATGCACTTTTTCTATCAGGCGGCGCAGTATTTTCCTGAAGAAAAAGAAGCGTTGAAAGAGATCGAAACCCATTTTGCCTGGTCCAACACGATCATGGGCGACAAATACATTCAAGAAGCCGGCCATGATCCTGTGACGGCGGCGTTCGAAAATATCGAAGTCCGTTCGAAAATGGCCAACTGCGTCCGTGAATTCAGGGAAGCCGACGCCAAAGGGTTCGAACTGGTGGAAAAACTTTTCCACCGTCTGAAGATGTAACATAGCGTTCGGCGCTCGACACCGGCCGACGTTACGTTTATTCTATACGACTGGTTTGTCTATTCAACCCAATTGAAAGGTTAGGATTATGGCCAAGGCGAATCGACTTTCGGGAAGTGTGTCGGCGGCGGCGGTGTTTACGTTTGGGGTGTGCGCGACGGGCGATCCGCGGATTGACGCGGCCGACCGGCAGCGGGCGGTGAACATTATCGAGATGGTCGCCGACGTGGTGGCCAAGGGCGTGACGATGCCCGACGGTTCACCGGTCAACGTCGTCTGGTCGCCAATTCTCATCGACGGCGAGAAAGAGGCCGACCAGGTCGCGCGGCAGTTTCGCGACGCCAAGGTCGATGCCGTCGTTTGCGCCCCGGATACCTGGGCGTTTCCGCAACTGACCCTCATGAGCCTGCTCGCCCAGCTCCCCGCGGGGACGCCGGTCAACGTCACATGCGGAAACGCGGGCCCGCGGCCTGGCGTGGTGTTCGCCCACGCCGTCACGGGCGCCCTGGCCCAGAGCGGCTATCTCGTGGGGCTTAACGTCGGCAACTGGCCCGACACCGGCCCCAATCCGAAAATGAGCGACAAGACCGCCACCGACCTGATCGACTGGTGCCATGCCGCCCTGACCGCGGCCGGTATCAAGGGTCGACGCGTCGTCCTCTTCGGGCACGATTCGATGGGCATGGAAACCGCCCTGGCCCACGTCATCCCCACGCGGCGGACGTTTGGCTTGGAGATCACGCGGCTGGACATGAAACTCCTGGCCGACATGCTCGCCAAGAAGGCGTACGACGCGGCCGAATTGAAAACCCTGCGGGCATGGTTCGCCAAACAGGTCGGTAAGAAGATCGAACTGCCCGACGCGTCCGCCGAGGCGCGGTTCACCGACAGCCTGGCGATGTACCTGATCGTGCGCGACCTGCTGGCCGATCTCAATGCGGTCGGCGGTGGGTTCATGAGCCAGCTCGAATGGGGCAGCGACAAACGAGGACTGCCGCTCCCGGTCGCCGACGCCATGGAAAGTCTCTTCAACAGCACTTTCGACCACAACGGACCCAAGTCCGCCATGCCCTTCGCCACCGAGGCCGACGCGCAGGGCCTGCTGACCATGCTCGTCATGACGCACCTGTCGGGCGGGAATCCGCCGCTGTTCATGGACTTCCGCAAAGTCTGGGAACCGTGGGAAATCCAGGCGTTGGCGAAGAAATTCAAGGTGCCCTTCACGAAGAAGGACGTCTGGGCGCAGCGGGGGTTTGTGGACGGCGACAACAGCGGATCGGCCAGTTTCAACTGGGCGGCCAAACCCGGCGCGTCCGCCGAGGCCTGCATGAAGGGCGTGACCATGCCCATCGCCGACGACGGGTATTTCCCCGGCGGCGGAAACAGCGTCACGTTCGTCACGCCGGGCGGGATTCAAGGCATCGCCGGCCGAATGGCGTACAGCGCGCTCAACGACATGTTCAGCCTGGTGTGGGATCAGGCGACCACTGTCGAGATGCCCGCCAAACTGGCCGAGGCGGTCTGCCGAACGAGCAACTGGTCCTGGCCTCACACGTTCGTCGTTCCCGCCTACGCGAGCATGGCCGAATACAAGCAATACGCCCCCGCCAACCACCTGCACATGACCTGGAACCTCGCCCCGGCGAGATTGCAGCACTGGATGGATCTGACCGGTGTGCTCAGCGTCACCCCGTGGTCCGCCAGGCCCGAATGGGTCGAAGGCACGGACCGACCCAAGCCGCTGATCCACCTTTTGAACGGTGGTGAATACAACGCGAAAGTGTTGATGAAAACATAGCGGATGTTCTCGTTTTCGATTCAATCCCGATGCGGACAGGCCCGGCGTGGCGAGTTGGTCACGCCGCATGGCGCGGTGCGAACGCCCGCGTTCATGCCCGTCGGAACGGCCGGCACGGTGAAAGGCGTCACACCGGATCAACTCGCCGCGGCCGGGGCGGAGATGATCCTCGCCAACACGTATCATCTGCTGCTTCGTCCGGGCCCCGAGACCATCGCCAGACTCGGCGGGCTGCACGCCGTGATGGCCTGGCCCGGACCCATCCTCACCGACAGCGGCGGATACCAGGTGTTTAGTTTGTCGCACCGGCGGAAACTCGACGCCGATTCGGTGGTGTTTCAATCGCACATCGACGGATCGCCCGTGACGATGACGCCCGCCTCGGCCGTCGAAACGCAGCAACTGCTCGGCGCGGACATCATCATGCAGTTGGATGAGTGCCCGCCGATCCCCGCGGAAAAATCGCACGTCGCGGCCGCCGTCGCGCGCTCCGCCGACTGGGCGGCCCGGTGCCGTGACGCCTGGCAAACCCCCACCGACCGCGTGCGGGCCCTGCGCCCCGACGCGCCGCCGCAGGCGCTCTTCGGTATTCAGCAGGGCGGGCTGCACCTGGACTTGCGGGAGCAGTCAGCCGCGGCGCTGGTGGCGCTGGACTTGCCCGGATACGCGGTGGGCGGACTGAGCGTCGGCGAGGGGCACGACGCGATGGTGGGCGTGCTGACGCACATCGACGCGATGTTCCCGCAAAACAAACCGCGATACCTGATGGGCGTCGGCGAACCGCGCGACATCCTCGCCGCCGTCGCGCGCGGCATCGACATGTTCGATTGCGTCATGCCCACCCGCAACGGACGGAATGCGCAGGCCTTCACCTGGCACGGCCGCGTGAAACTGCGAAACGCCGTCCACACCGCCGACCCGCAACCGCTCGAAGAGGGCTGCGCCTGCTACACCTGCCGGAATTTCTCGCGAGGCACGCTGCGGCATCTATTCATGGCCAGGGAAATGCTGGGGCCGACGCTCGTGACGATACACAACCTCCACTTCTTCGCGACCTTCATGCACACCATCCGCCAGGCGATCGTCGAGGACACCCTGCCCCAACGCACCACCGTGTGGATGGCACAGATGTACCCAGCCGGGAACGGTGTCTGCTAAAGTCGTGTCACAAAATGCCGATACCATACCAGGAGGATTGTCGATACGCGGCTTCACCCTGCGCCGATTGGTTATAGGCGTCGGAAGTCGCGTGGGGTGGACAAAGCATGATGAGTTTTCAAAAGAAGACGTTGCTGATTACCGGGATCACGTTCTTGTGCCTGTTGCTGATGCTGGGGATCGTGATGCGCGCGTGGCTGTTGAACGGATTCGACCGGCTTGAAGACGACGATTTGCGAGAGAATGTCGCGCGGGCCGCCAACACGTTACAGGACGAGTGCCACGGGTTCAACGTGGTCGCGCGCGAGTGGGCGGTGTGGGACGACATGCACCAGTTCGCGATGGACCGGAACGAGGAGTTCGAGCACAGCAACCTCGTCGAGTCGGCGTTTGTATCCGTCGGGGGCGTCGGGCTGAACGTGTTGGCCATTTACAACCGTTCCGGGAAGGAAGTCTACGGTATCGGGTTCGATCCGCACGAAAATGCCATCACACCGCTTCCGAAGGGGTTCGCGGAGTTCGTGGCCACCCATCCGGGACTCAAACACCACGCGGCCGCCCCCGAAGGTCAATTCGGGTTTGTCGTGCTGCCGGGCGGCGTGCTGATGATCTCGTCCCGTCCGATTCTTCCGGGTAACGAGGAAGGCCCCTCCAGCGGAACGCAGATCATGGGGCGGTATCTGGATGAAACCGCCGTGGCGGCACTATCGAACCGCACGCAGTTGACGTTGTGCGTCCAGCCGGGGGCGGCGCTGGCGAACGAAGACTCCGCCAAACGCGCGTACGCCCAACTGATCGAGGACGCGACCTCGCCCGACCATGACGGTTCTCTGCTGGCCGTCCACAAGATCAATAGCCGGCGCATCGCCGGATACACGCTGATCCCGGATATGGAACAAGGCGGTGGACTGCTGCTGACGGTGGAGCGGCCCCGCGATATTTTTGCCCAGGGACGCCAGACGGCCTTTTCGCTGCTGGTGATCCTCGGGGTGTTCGCCGTGGTGACGACCGGGACGATCCTGATCGCGATCCGCCATGTGACGGGGCCGTTAAAGAAGACGATCACGAATCTGCTGGACAGCGTGACGTACGTGCGGTCGGCGGCGCAGGCGTTCGCGGACACCAGCGGATCGCTGCTGGGCGGGGCCGAACAGCAGGTCTCGGCCGTCCGGCAGACGAACGCGTCGTTGCAGGACATGGCCGGCGCGATCGACAAAAACGCCCAGACGGCCGAGCGGGCGACGCAGGTGGCCCACGAAACACGGCAGGTCGCCCAGGTCGGTCAGCAGGCGGTGGCGGAAATGGACCGGGCCATCGCGGAAATTCAACACCGCGCGACGGAGACGGCGAAGATCGTCAAAGCCATCGACGAAATCGCGTTCCAGACGAACCTGCTGGCGCTGAACGCCGCCGTCGAGGCAGCGCGGGCGGGCGACAGCGGGAAGGGATTCGCCGTGGTGGCCGAGGAAGTGCGAAGCCTCGCGCAACGGTCCGCCCAGGCGGCCCGGAACACCGCGGATATGATCCAGGCCTCCCTGGCCTCGGCGGCCAACGGGGCGAAAATCGAAGCCGACGTCACGCGGACCCTCGAGCATATCCACGCGTCGGCGACGAAGGTCCATTCGCTCATCAACGAAATTGCCACCAACTCGTCGGAACAGGCCCAGGGGATCGGGCAGGTCAACACCGCCGTGGTGCAGATCGACCAGGTGGCCAATCAAAACATGACGCACGCCAAGGAATCCGCCCACGCCAGCGAAGCCCTCGCCCAACAGGCCCAATCGCTCCAGGACGACATCGACGAACTCCGCTCCCTGGTGGGCAAAGCGGCGTAAGACGCCAAGGCCATCGCATCGAAATCTTGTCATGTCCATGTGTTGTTGCGCAACGGGGCCGGGTTTGAGACCGAAGACCGAAGGCTGTAGGCGCGACCTGGCGATGACGACGAATCGTTCGCTACGGCAGGCCGCGCCTACAGCCTTCGGTCTTCGGTCTTTTCGCGAGAAGGATATAGGGATTTGCGATTCGATAACCCTGCGCCTGCATAAAACGCCGTTTTCGGCTACTCAACCCCCCGCCTGGCTGGTACAATTCCGGGTTGCTTATGTGCCGATTGTACCTTATACCGACCGGACCGACGGTGTGGCAGTGCCAGGATCGCCTGGAATCCGCGACGGGTTCGCCGCTGGCCGATGCCGCGCTGGTGAAGCTGGACCAGTACTGTGCCCGATTGGCCGGTGAACGGATCGACGCCGTGTACAGCGGTGACGCGACCGGAGAGCGGCAGTCCGCCGAACGGATTGCCCGCGCGCTGGAGGCCCGCTGGCGGATCGTCCCGGACCTGCGCGAGATCGACTACGGACTATGGCAGGGACTGACGCGGGCGGAAATCCGTCACCGCCAGCCCAAACTGTACCGCGAATGGGCGGACGAACCCGACAACGGATGCCCACCGGCGGGCGAAACGTTCGACGAAGCCGCCGCCCGACTCGAAACCGCCGTCGAGTCCATCCGCCGCCGCCACAAACACGGCACCGTCCTCCTGGTGCTCCGGCCCGTCATGATCGCCCTGCTCCGCTGCCGACTGGACCGCCTTCCGCGGACCCGCCTGTGGGACCTGGCCGCCCAGGCCGACGACGTCAACGCCTACACCCTCAACGCACAAGCCAAACGGCTGCAACATACCGGAGGCCCCCATGGCGGAGCCTGAAGTCTTTCGCCCCTACGACCCCTCGGTCTTTGAACGCGGACCGGCCGTCCGGCAGAAAAAAGACATCCCCGACGGACTGTGGATGCGCTGCCCCACCTGCGAGGGAACGCTCTATCGCAAAAGCGTGGCCGAGAATCAGGACGTCTGCCCCGACTGCGACCACCATTTCCGCCTCGGCGGGCGTCGGCGCGTCGAACAACTGGTGGACGCCGACAGTTTCGAGGAACTCTTCTCCGACATCGCCCCGACCGACCCGCTGGAGTTCAGTTGGCTCGGGCAGCGGTACGGAGACCGCCTCAAGAAGGAGCAGGCCAAGACGCTCTGCACCGAGGCCGTGCTGACGGGCGTGGCGTACATTCGAGGCCGCCGGGTGGCGCTGGGCGTGATGGACGGTGACTTTTTGATGGGGTCGATGGGGAGCGTGGTGGGGGAAAAAATCTGCCTGATCGTGGAAGAGGCGTCGCGTCAAGGGCTGCCGTTCATCATGGCCTGCATGAGCGGCGGGGCCCGGATGCACGAGGGCGCCCTGAGCGTGATGCAGATGGCCAAGACGTCGGCGGCGCTCGCGCGGTACGATCAGGCGGGCGGGCTGTACATTGCCCTGCTGGCCGACCCGACCACCGGCGGCGTGACGGCCAGTTTCGCCATGCTGGGCGACGTGATTGTGGCCGAACCGGGCGCGATGATCGCCTTCGCCGGTCCGCGCGTGATCGCCAACACCATCCGCGCCGAACTGCCCGAGGGATTCCAGCGTGCCGAATTCCTCCTGGAAAAAGGATTCGTCGATCTCGTCGTCCACCGCCACGAACTCCGCAGCGAACTGGTGAAAATCATCGACTACTGCACGCCGTGACGAAAAAACCGTTAGACGATTAGAGCCTGTTGACAACGTTGGCTTTTTGTACTATCCATCTGTTCTACAAGGAGACGACCATGGCGCGAAAAGACAGCGGCAAGTCCGACCCGCGGGTTTCGGACGACTGGATCACCCAGGATTACGCCGAGGAAATCCATGCCTACCTCGACGAAATGATGCACGACGATCACGTCAAGGAACTGCGGAATCGTCTGGTCCATCAAATGCGGGACGATCTCCTGGAGGTGCACGAATCCATCGCGATGATGGATCACGCCCAGGAATTGGCCGCCCCCCGCGACGCGGTGACCAACCAGCGGGTCGTCGACGCGACGAATCAGCACCTGATCCCCAACTACGGCCGGCTGCCCGTGGCCATGGTGCGGGGAAAGGGTGCCCGGCTTTGGGACGCCGACGGAAAGGAATACCTCGACCTCTTCGCGGGGTTCGGCGCCGCCGGTGTGACCGGGCATTCGCATCCTGCCATCGCCAAGTCCGTCAAAAAAATGGCCTACACGCTCCAGACCGTCGGGAACCTCTTCACCAATCCCTGGCAGGTGGAACTGGCCAAGACAATCACGGGCAACGCGTTCGGCGGAAAGGTGTTTTTCTGCCACAGCGGGGCCGAAGCCAATGAAACCGCCCTGAAACTCGCCCGCCTCGCCGGAGGACTCGACGGCGGACCTGGAAAAAGACGCTGGAAACTCGTCAGCTTCAACCACTGCTTCCACGGGCGAACGACCGGAAGCCTCGCCCTGACACCGGAAAAATACCAAGCCGGTTTCGAGCCCCTCCTGCCCGGCTGCTCCAAAGCCGTCTACGGAGACCTCGACTCGGTGGCCGCACTGCTGGACGACGAAACGGCGGCGGTGTTCGTCGAGCCGATCCAGGCCGAGGGAGGCATGAATGTACCGGGCGCCGAGTTCATGCGGGGACTGCGGCGGCTGTGCAGCGAGCGCGGCGTCGCCCTGGTCTGCGACGAAGTGTGGACCGCCCCGGCCCGGACGGGCAAGTGGTTTGCGCACCAACATTACGGCATTGAGCCCGACATCATGACGTTGGGCAAGGCCTGCGGCGGCGGACTGCCCTTGGCCGCGTGCGTGGCCTCGCCGAAACTCGCCGACGTCCTCCAGCCCGGAAAGCACGGATGCACGCTGGGCGGAAACCCGCTCTGCGCCGCCGCGGGACTGGCCACGTTCAACCTCATCCGCGACGAAAACCTCCTCGACGCGGCGACGCGAAAAGGCGATGAGGCCGCGCAGATGCTCCGCGACGCGAAGATCGCCAAGGTCCGCGACGTCCGAGGCAAAGGCCTGATGCTCGGTATCGAGCTCGACGGTCCCGGAAAGGACCTCTTCACCCGCTGCCTGGAACGAGGCCTGCTGATTAACGTCACCCAGGAGACCGTGATCCGCCTGGCCCCGCCGCTGACCATCGACGACGGCCTGCTCACCAAAGGGATCGGCATGCTCATCGAGGAACTGCGGCGATAGGGTCAGGGAGAAAGGAACGGGGTGTGATTGTATTTTGTTGCGCAACGCCATTCGTTGTGTAACGAATGGTCCGGCGGGTAGGCCCTGCCATCAGGCGCCGTAGGACGTTGTGGAACGCGAAACGTTCGCGTTCCACAACGTCCTACAGCGCCTAATGGCAGGGCCTACCCGCCGGCGTTCGCCAAACACAGAGGTTCGCGAAAAAACGGGGAAATTGATGCAATCGTACCGGGTTATTTCCGCCGCCGCAGCATCGCCAGGCCGCCCAAGGCCAGCAGGATCATCGTCGCCGGTTCGGGAACGGTGGGCGCCCAGGTGTAGGCGAATACCTCGCTGACACCCGTCGCATTGGCGATGGTTCCGGTCTCGCCGTCACCGTAGAGCCGGATGCCCATCAGGCCCGTCAGCGTCTGGCCGAAGTCGATCCAGTTGATCTGCTGGCCATGGTCCACAATCATGTCGGGGTCCATGATACCGCGGAACACGTTGCCGTCATTGTCCAGAAGGGTCACCCATTCGCTGCCATCGTACGTGACCTGCACCGCGTAGCCTTGCCACGCCACATTTCCCTGCCCGTAATAGCCCGCGATCACGCGAATGCCGTCCGCGTCGAACGTGTTACCGGCCGTCGCGATCCCGACCCAGGTTGTCTCCTGGTCAGCCGGGGCGATCCACGACGACCAGAAGTCCCCGTCGATAATGCTGTCGGTGTTGCTGCCAGAGAGAATGTCACCGGCGACGGACTTGATCATGTGGACGTTCGCGGCCGCGCTCTGGTTCGTCAGGATTCCGCCGGCCAGAACGGTCACGTTGGTGAAATCGCCTCCCTTTACCGCGACCTGCACGCTCCGGACGTTCGCGAAGGACGCGAAGGCGGAAAAGTCAATGAACGTCGACAACTCGTAGCTGCCAACCGTACAGGTGTCCACGTACTGACCCCCGTCGAAATTCACCGTGATTTCATAGGAGGCGGGATACACGTTTTCTATCAGGATACCGCCCAGTTGCACACCGTCCGCCCATTCCATCGTGAAACCCTCTCCGGGTCTCATGAAGGGGGCATTCACGCTGCCGTTGCTCCATAGAGCGAAATTTCCGTCCGCCGTCACCGTGTCCGGGGCAACTGTGAATCCAGGCGCCGCGCTCTGCTGGATGTTCGACAGTTGGAGCGTTCCCGCCAGGCTGGCGGTTGTCAGCAGCACCGCGGCCACCATGGCGACACTTCGCGTTGTCCAGTTCCATTTCGGCATGCTCGTCATCTGCTTAGTTGTTCGCCGCTTCCGGCGGGCCATACGCCCAATGATTCGAGACATGACGCCAATCAACACATTGCGCATACAACGAATCGAGACACCCATTGTACCACACCCCCATGCGGCGTCCAGCGTTTTGTTACCAGGGCTAACGCATGAACGCATGTAACATGACGCACGTGGCGTGACAGGCCGCAAGGGCCCTGCCATTTTGCGTTGTAGAACGTGGTAAAAGCGAAACGATCGGCCCCCGGCGACATCCTACAACGCAAAATGGCAGGGCCCTTGCGGCCTGTCACGCCACGTGCGAAGGTCAGAGAACGAACAGGGAAATACCCTACGTCCGACACGCGATGGGCATGCGGCGGCCTACACCGAAGGCGCGGCCCGTTACCTTCAACACCGGGGCGGCCTGTTTGCGTTTGAACTCGCTGCGGTCCACCATGTCCAGCACGCGGGCGACCGTGGCGGCGTCAAAACCGGCCGCCACAATCTCCCCGGCCGACTCGTCCCGCTCCAGGTAGCGTTCGAGGAGGGCATCGAGCAGGTCGTAGGGCGGGAGTTTGTCCTGATCGAATTGGCCTGGCTTGAGTTCGGCCGAGGGCGGTTTGACGATCGTGTTCTCGGGGATACGCTGGCGGCCGGTTTCGGTGTTGAGCTGGCGGGCCAGGTGAAACACGGTCGACTTGTACACGTCGCCGATGACGGCCAGGCCGCCGCACATGTCGCCGTACAGCGTGCAGTACCCGACGGCCAATTCGCTCTTGTTTCCCGTCGCCAAGGCCAGATGTCCCCGCGCGTTCGAGACCGCCATTACGATGTTGCCGCGAATACGGGCCTGGATGTTCTCGTCGGCGATGGCCACGTTTCCGCCCGCCAGCACGGGCGAGAGAATCTCCTCGAACGCGCGGTGCGGACCCTCGATCGGCACGAGCTGGTACTCAATGCCCAGGTTCCGGCAGAGCGTTTCGGCGTCGGTGACGCTGTGGTCGCTGCTGTAGCGGCTTGGCATGGCCAGACCGAGCACGTTGGAAGGCCCCAGCGCGTCGGCGGCGATGGCGGCCACCACGGCCGAGTCGATCCCGCCCGACACGCCCAGCACCACGCGAGAAAACCCGCACTTGTGCACGTAGTCGCGCAGGCCCAGTTTGAGGGCCCGGCTCAGTCGGGGCCGTTCGTCCTCGCGCGGTTCGACGCGGTTCTCGCCAGGCCGATCGAGATCGACCACCAGCAGGTCCTCCTCGAACGATTTGGCCCGCGCGATCACCACGCCGTCGGCGGAGACGACGCAACTTCCGCCGTCGAAAATCAACTCGTCGTTCCCGCCGACCTGGTTGACGTACAGAATCGGAACACCCGCGCGGGACGCCTGACGGGCGAAAAGCGATTCCTTCACTGTCGCCTTGCCCATCTGGTACGGACTGGCCGACATGTTGACGATCGCGCCCACGCCCAGCCGCGTCAACTCGGCGACCGGGTCGTCGCGGTACAACTCCCGCCCGAGCGCCTGGCGGTCCCACAGGTCCTCGCAGATGGTCAGGCCAAGCCCCAGGCCGTCACACTCCAGCCGACTGGCGCTGCCGCCGGGTTCGAAGTAGCGGCTTTCATCGAACACGTCATAGGTCGGAAGGAGGCTTTTGACGTGGACGTGTTGCACGCGCCCGGCGGCAAGATAGGCCGCACAGTTTTGCAACGGCCTGCCTTGCGGTGACGGGTTGGGCCTGACGAACCCGATGACGGCGGCGATGTCCTCGCACAGCCGGGCCACCTGCTCGACGGCGGCGGTACCGTCGCGCACAAACTCCGCCCGCCGCAGCAAGTCCCGCGGGGGATACCCGCACACGGACAACTCGGGAAAAATCACCACCGCCGCCTTCGCCGACCGGGCGGCCGATATGGCGTCGGCGACCTTGCGAACGTTCCCGCGACTATCACCGACAATCGGATTGATCTGGGCCAGGGCGATTTTCATAGAAATAGTCTGTTCTTCCGCGAGGAGTATGGGACGATAAGCATCCGGCTACTTCGTGGGCAGCCGCAACAGCGTGGTCGCCATCTTCATACGACCGGTGCTACGCGGTAGGGCGACACTCACTTCCACAACGTGTTCCAACAATTCATCCGTGTCGATATTGACGCGGATGGTTCCGGTAATAGCGTCATCTTCCACATCCCAGTCTTCTTCCACACCCCAGTTTTCATACTTGATCGTACCGGCAATCCCAATCGTCGCGACCCGTCCGTGTGGTGTTTCGTTGAGTTCCTTCAAGGTACACTGCACATTCTCAGTCGGTGGCACATAAGAGGGATGGGGATCGCCCGCCATCGCCAGCAGCATCGTCCACAGCGGAGTCGCATATGTTGCTTGTGCAACCGGCCATGTGTCTCCGACAGCGACGGGGTTTTTCGGCATGTAGGACCAGGGGCGCTGCACGAGATATGACATCTCCGCACACATCTGGGCGCTCGCCAATCGCGCATCGTTCGATTCGCCGTCGGGCATGAAGGAGTTCATCCGTCCGGCATTGTCCATGACGCCACGATAGCGTGCTTCGATAATCGGCAACTTATATTTCGCGGTGTCGTAAGGGAGAATGTCACTATCCATATCCGTATCGTGTATCCACTCACCCTGCTTTACCGTATACTTCGACTTCATCGCCACTCGCCGTACCGTTAGCTCCACGTTCGACTCGCCCGCCGCGTTTGGCCGTGACACGCTCACCGGCATTTCCATCATGGTAACAGTGTTGGTCATGCCGATTGGAGCATTCTCGGACTCGCCAGCCTGATTAACCGCGCGAAACTCGTCCTCTGTGACCAGCGTCAACAGCAACACCTGGCCGCTCTTGTATTGTCCACCCAAATGATACGTAATTTTGCTCGGGGCAGCCGGTGGCACCTCGGACACACCGGGTTCCTCCTGCCGGGGGGCACACGCAGCCAGGAGCAACACGCCCAGCACACACACCAACCGTATCGACATCACGGCACATCGGTTTCCATGTTCGTTCTTATGTTTCTGGACAACCATGGAGGCTCCTTTCATCGTATGCGGTTCAGGCACACCATGTTACCTGGTGTCATTGCCCCGTATTGTATAGCGGCCTTCACCGAGATGGGTATTGCAATTTTCGTGGAGACGTAGCCCTGGGTAAAGCGTCACGTGTGCAGGTCAAAATTGCCACGTTGCAGGATACGGAAAACGAAAACCATCGTTGGCTGCTTGTGGTAGCCCAATCTGGCCACCGGCCCCTGGCAGTTTGCGTTGTCGACTGTTGTGTACCACAAACGTTTCCGCAATACCGCATCCTACAACGCAAACTGCCAGGGGCCGGTGGCCAGATTGGGCTACCACAAACGTGACGCTCACCCCTCTGAGTCTCTGTGGTAAAAAAATACGCCTACAACCTACGCCCACAGCCGATAGTCCATTTTTCCCACTTTGGTAATTTTGATAAAAATTTTTTCATTCCAGCCCTAAAGATTTTCCGGTTGCCTTCGATAATCCCTTTGTTGAGGCGGTCATAGTGGCCGCTGCATGGCATGGAAACAAGACCGAGAAGAGATAGATAACAAGGGATGGTCGGACGCGTTGCCTTCGTTGGGCCTCGCCAGGACCAGAAGAGGACACAATGCTCGCAATCAAGAACAATCTGATGTCGGAAGGCGCCGCCCGTCACCTGGGGTTGAGTTACGAAGCGTTGAACCAGTCGGTTCAGCGGTTGTCGTCGGGTCTGCGAATCAACACCGCGCGGGACGACGCGGCGGGTTTGGCCGTTCGCGAACTGATGCGCGCGGACATCGCGGCCCTGCGTCAGGGTGCCCGAAACGCCATGGACGCCATTTCCATGATGCAGGTGGCCGAGGGCGGTCTCCAGATCGTCGACGACATCATGATCCGCATGAAGGAACTGGCCGAGCAGGCGGCGACCGGCTCGTACAACGCCACGCAGCGTGGCATCATCGACAATGAGTTCCAGGAAATGATCAAGGAAATTGACCGGATCGCCAACGCCACGAATTTCAACGGTTTGACGATGCTCAATTCCGCTTCGGGCACCGTGACGTATCACTTCGGTCCGAACAACACCGCCGACGACAAGATCACCGTCAACACGGTGGACGTCACCAGCGCCACGCTGTTCGGCGGCAGTATACGTCTGACCACGCAGTCCTTCGCCGGGGACGCCCTCGCCGCGATGACGTCCGCCTTGACCTACAAGGATACCAAACGCGCCGAGTTCGGCTACATGATGAACCGCATGCAGTACACCATCAACGTGCTGAACATCCAGGCCGAGAACGTTCTGGCCTCCGAAAGCCGCATCAGCGACGTGGACGTGGCCACGGAAATGACCAAGCTGACGCGCAACCAGGTCCTGGCGCAGGCCGGTACGGCCATGCTCGCCCAGGCCAACAGCATGCCGCAACTGGCCCTGACACTGCTGCGGTAAGCCGACGTTTCGAAAGACCCCAGCGAGGCCGGCGGGTCATCTGACCCGCCGGCCCGCTGACTTGAACCGTACCGCACGAGCATGGATGCTCATGCCGTGGTGATCGCAAGGAGCCCCTATGCCAATCCTCTCATTACCAGGCCTGGGAAGCGGAATCGACACCTCCGCCATGATTACCGCCCTGCTGGAGGCGGACAAGGGCAAGCTCTATCAATTCCAGGTCCGCCGCAACAGCCTGGGCGACCGCAGCAACGCGATGGATCAGATCAAGGCCAAGCTCCAGACGCTGCGGAACTCGCTGGAAAACCTCAGTTCCATGACGAACCTCCGCGCGTTCACTGCGGCCAGTTCCAACGAACAGGCCGTCACGGTGAAAGTCGCGGCCGCCGCCAGCGAAGGCTACCACGAGGTGATCGTCAACCGCCTGGCCAGCGCCGAACGCGACGTGCACGGAGGGTTGGAGAACAAGACCGACACGGTCGGCCAGGGCAGTTTCACGTACACGTACAACGGGTTCACGCGCACGATTCACACCACGGCTGAGACCACGCTCGAGGACCTGCGCGACCTCATCAACAAGGACGCGGGAAATCCGGGTATTTCCGCCAGCCTGCTCGAACACGACAACGGCGACGGAAAGGCCTTCCACCTGGTCCTCAGCGGAAACGACAGCGGCAGCGCGTACGCCATCACCATCGACGATGCCCGCACCACACTGGACGGAAGCAACGGAACGGTCGATTTCCGCCAGGGAAGTTTCCTCCAGACGCAGGCGGCCTTGAACAGCCAGGTCCGCGTGGACGGCTATCCCGGAACCGGATGGATCGAGCGCAGCGGAAACACGATCGACGACGTGATTCCCGGCGTGACGCTGAATCTGCACCGGACGGGCGAGACGCAGGTGACAATCACACGTGACTCGGCCGCCCTTACGAAAGGCCTCACCGACTGGGTGAACGCCTACAACGCCACAATCGACAGCATGAAATCGCTCACCGGATACGACGCCGCAAGCAAAACCGCCGGGATCCTGATGGGCAACAGCACGATCAACCTCGTCAGGCAGCAGATCAGCGAGATGATGGTCCGCGGCGCGATCGGGTTCGAAGCCGGTTCCGACGCGTACGCGTTCGCACGCGAGATCGGCCTGACGCTCGATCGCGACGGGAAAATGAAACTCGACGACACTGTGCTCGACGAGGCCGTGCGGGACAACTACCAGGGCGTGCTGATGCTGCTGGGCGCCAGCCAAAGCGGTGTCAGCAGCGGACCGGAGTTGCAGTTCCTAGACTCCTCCTCCCGCACGCGGAGCGGCAGCTACGAAATCCAGGCCAATTTTGACGGGGCCGGAAATTTGGTATCGGCCCGGATTCGCGGTGCGGGAGAATCCGCCTGGCGCGACGCGCTGGTGGAAGGCAACGTGATATACGGTGGAGCCGGCCAGCCCGAGCACGGTCTGTCCGTGGCGGCCGTCTGGGACGGTTCGAGCACCACGCAGACGGCGACCCTCCGCGTGCGCGAGTGGTTGGCCAACACGCTCTACAACCGCTTGGGCGACATCCTGGCCGACCAGACGGGCGCGATCGCGATGGCCAGCAAGGGATTCGCGACCTCCATCGAGTCCCTCGACGCCAGCATGCAGCGCGAACTGGACCGCCTGGAGCGCTACGAAGCGTCGCTCCAACTGAAATTCACCCTGCTCGAAGCCACGCTCACGCAACTACGCGCCCAACAGTCCGCCCTGGCCAGTTTCCTGGGAACGTAAACCTTTACGAAACGGAGCTCAAGGATGAACGCCGTGGAAGCCTATCGAGATCACGCGATCACCACGCAGACGCGCGGGCGGCTGATTGTGCTGCTCTACAGCGGCGCGATCAAATTTTTGCGCCTGGCGCTACAGGAAATGGACGCCGGACGACAGGCGGAAAAGGGACTCTACATCGGAAAAGCCCAGGCCATTCTGATGGAATTGAACACGAGCCTGGACCTGACTTCCGGCGGCGAAATCGCCACCAACCTGCGGAACCTCTACCACTTCATGGACCGCCACCTCACCGAAGCCAACCTCCACCGCGATTCCGAAAAAATCCGCCAGGTGGTCTCCTGCCTCGAAGACCTCAACGAAAGCTGGAAGGCCATCACCGCATAATCGCCTACTGTCGGATGAACGCGTGGAAGGCCGCGATCAGGTGGCGCGAGATCGGTCCGACCGTTCCGGCGGCGATGGGCCGATTGTCGATTTTCGTCACGGGGATGACTTCGGCCGCCGTTCCGGTGAGGAAGCACTCGTCGGCGGCGTGGAGATCGTCGGTCGTCATCGCCTGTTCGCGGCAGGGGATGCCGTTGGCGGCGCAGAGTTCCATCACGACGCGGCGCGTCACGCCTTGAAGGATGCCCGCGCTGACGGGCGGGGTCAGCACGGTGCCGTCTTTGACAATGAAAATGTTGTCCCCGGTGGCTTCGGAGACTTCGCCGCGCTCGTTGAGCATGATCGCCTCGCCGACCCCGGCGTCGATAGCCTCGATCTTGGCCATGATGTTGTTGAGGTAGTTGAGGCTCTTGACGGACGGGTCGAGCATGGTGGCGCTGGTGCGGCGGGTTTTGGCGATAATCACCGGCATGCCGTGTTCGTACATCTCGCGCGGGTAGAGCTCGATCTGGTCGGCGATCACGAACACGCTTCCGCGCGGGCAGCGGTTGGGGCTCAACCCCAGCGTGCCGGAACCGCGCGTCACCACCAGCCGAATGTAGCAGCCATCCGTCACACCGTTGGCGGCGAGCGTCTGCTCCATCGCCGAGACGATCTGCTCCTTCGTGTACGGAATCGCCAGCCGGATTTTGGACGCCGACGCGAACAGCCGGTCCACATGGGCCTGACACTGAAAAATCTTCCCCCCGTACACGCGAATCCCCTCGAACACGCCGTCACCATATAACGTGCCATGATCGAACACGCTCAACGTCGCGTCGGCCTTGTCCACCAATTGTCCGTCCAACCAGACTTTCATGTCACTCTCCTGCCCAAAGATCCAAATACCGTTCCACTATCATACGGCCAATCCCCCACCGCGACAAGCACTGTCGTTTCATCAACTCTTGACGCGGGGGATACCCTGACGGCATGATGGCGGGACCTGAAGGAGACCGCCGATGGCCATGACCAGTCGTGAACGTTTTTCGCGCATGTTTTCCCACACCGACGCCGACCGCGTTCCCATTCTCGACAGCCCATGGGGGACGACGCTGGAGCGGTGGCGACGCGAGGGAATGCCCGCCGACGCGAACTGGCAGCGCTACTTCGACCTGGACTGGGTCGTCGCCGTCGGGGCCGACAACGGCCCGCGGTTCGAACACCGCACCCTCGAGGAGACTGACGAGTACACGGTCGTCGAAACCTCCTGGGGCGCGAAACTGAAAAATTGGAAACACATCGCCTCCACGCCGGACTTTATCGACTTCCGCATCCACTCCGCCGACGCGTGGCGGGAGATCAAGAAACGCATCACGCCCTCGCGCGACCGCGTCGACTGGGCGAGGCTCAAGAAGGACTATCCCGCGTGGCGACAGGGCGGCGCGTGGATCGAAGCCAGCCTCTGGTTCGGGTTCGACGTGACGCACTCATGGATGGTCGGAACCGAGCGGGTGCTGATGGCGCTGGTCGAGGACCCCGAGTGGCTGATGGACATGTGGAACACGCAACTGGATACGCACATCGCCCTGTTCGAAATGATGCTGGCCGAGGGATACACGTTCGACTGCGTGGTTTGGCCCGATGACCTGGGGTACAAGGGCCATACGTTTATGTCACCGGCGATGTACCGCGAGCTGCTCAAGCCCGTGCATGGCCGGGCGATCGAGTGGGCCCACCGTCACGGCATGAAGGCCCGGCTGCACAGTTGCGGAGACATCCGCACGCTGATCGGCGATTTCACCGACATCGGCCTGGACGCGCTGAACCCGCTGGAAGTCAAAGCCGGTGTGGACACGCTCGAGGTCAAACGCCGCCACGGTGACAAGCTCGTGCTCCACGGCGGAATGAACGCGGTCCTCTGGGATTCCCTCGACGCGATGGAACAGGAAATCCGCACAAAACTGCCGGAACTCAAGAAAAACGGCGGATACATCTGGTCGACGGATCACTCGATCCCCGACAACGTCAGCCTGGAAGATTTCCGACGGATCATTGGGATCGTCAAAGACGTGGGAGCGTATTGACCGTATCTTACCACAGAATCTCCCGCGCGTCGAACACCGGTCCGTCGGTGCAGCAGAGTTTGAAACGCCAGCCGTTGTCGCTGCCTTCGTCGCGGAGTTTTACGATGCACGATTGGCACGTGCCCATTCCGCAGGCCATGTGACGCTCCAGGGCGAGGTGGCAGGCGTATCCGCGGGCGAGACAGAGGTCCGCGGCCGCCCGCATCATCGGCTCGGGTCCGCAGGAGTAGACGGCCAGGTCGTCCGCAACCGGCAGGTGGGCGTTGAGATAGTGCCAGAAGGCCTCGGTGACGGTTCCGCCCACGCCGGCCGACGCGTCGTCGGTGGCGACGACCGTTTTCACGCCAAGCCGGGCAAATTCCTCGACGCACAGCAGCGGCTCACCGACCGGTGAGGGTTCCGCAACGAGGGTCAGCGGCAACAGCCGTGCGCTCCGCGCCCCGCAGAACGCGACGGCCTCCACACCGACCTCTCGAAGGGCCCGCGCCAGGAACAGCATCGGCGGAATGCCCACGCCACCGCCAATCAACGCCGCCCGCTTCAACCCCGCCCGAACGGGAAACCCGTTACCCAAAGGCCCCAGCACCGACAGCTCTGTGCCAACCCCCGCCGTCCCCAGCCAGTTCGTTCCCGTGCCGACCGTGCGGTAAATGATCTCCAACTCCACACCGTCTGTACCACCGCCCGCCACGCTCCGACAGCCAGCCAGACTCAGCGGACGGCGAAGCAGCGGCTCCTTGCCAACCAACTCCGGCTGCGACGGCGAAGGCCATTGACCCGCCTCCCATTGCCGGTCGATGTGATCGGCCTGCTCACCGAGCCCGCGACACTGCACCTGCACAAACTGCCCCGCCCGCGCAGCAGGGAACACTTCCAGCCCCACCCGCAGCCGAAAATGTTCATCGCACAGCGTGCGGTTCTCCAGAACCCTGCCCACGTAAATCCCGCGTTTCGTCGTCGTTGTGCACATGATCGTGGTTATGTCATCCTTACCATGACATCTTCTCTTTCATCGCCTTGATAAATTCGCATAACGGTTGCTTTGCGTCTACCCCATATTTCCCAATAATCCGCACGATCGCGCTGCCGACAATCACGCCGTCGGCGAGGGCGGAGAACGTCGCGGCCTGGTCGGGCGTCGAGATGCCGAACCCGATCGCCACCGGGGTGTCGGTGACCTTGCGAATGTCCGCCACGATCGCGGCCAAGTCGGTCGTGATCTCGCCGCGAACGCCCGTGACGCCCATCGACGAGACCAGGTATATAAACCCTTCCGCGTCGCGTGCGATGGTCGCGGTGCGTGTCGTCGAAGTCGGCGCGATCAGCGTGACGATCTCCACACCGTGCGTTTTCGCCACCGCCTTCGCCTCGCCCTGCTCCTCGAACGGCATGTCCGGGATGATGATCCCGCTGATACCGATGGCCGCGCACCGGGCGAAAAAGCGGTCGTAACCGTACACGAATACCGGATTCAGGTAGGTCATGAAGACCATCGGCACCCGCATTCGGCCTTGGATGGACGCCACCATGTCGAACACACCGTCGAGCCTCGTACCCGCCGCCAAGGCCCGCACACTGGAGGCCTGGATGACCTCGCCTTCGGCGATCGGGTCGGAAAACGGGATACCGATCTCGACCAGATCCGCGCCGGCGTCCTGGGCGGCCAGGATCAATTTCGCCGAGGCGGCCAGATTCGGATCACCGGCCATCAGGTACGCGATGAACGCTTTTTTGTTTTGGCCATTTTTACCGCGAAACGCTTCGCCAATCGTAATCATGGAGTTCCCTCGTGACGCGGGCATCTTGCCCGCGCGTCTGTGGGGGCGTTTCGCCCCCACCGCCCTTACAAAAACCGCCAGACGCGGGCGAGACGCCCGCGACACGCTGCGCCAATCTTAATCATGGAGCACCTCTCCGCGATACCGCGCGATGGCGGCAACGTCTTTGTCGCCGCGGCCCGAGAGGCAGACGACGATGCACTTGTCAGACCCAAGGTCCGCCGCCAGACAGACCGCGTGGGCGACCGCGTGGGCGGATTCGATGGCCGGGATGATCCCCTCGGCCCGCGAAAGCCGCTCGAACGCCGCCACGGCCTGATCGTCGGTGATCGGCACGTACCGCGCCCGGCCCGACGCGTGCAGCCACGCGTGCTCGGGCCCGATGCCGGGATAATCCAGTCCCGCGGAAATCGAATACACCGTAGCAATTTGGCCGAACTCGTCCTGGCAGAACAGCGATTTCATTCCGTGGAACACGCCCTTGCTTCCCCGCGCGATCGTGGCGGCATGGCGTGGCGTGGAGAGGCCCTCGCCGGCCGCTTCGCAACCGATCAACCGCACCGACGCGTCGCCGAGAAAATCGTGGAACGCGCCCATCGCGTTCGACCCGCCGCCCACGCACGCGACGATCGCGTCGGGCAGGCGGCCCTCGGCCCGCAGCATCTGCTGGCGAATCTCCCGGCCGATCACGCTCTGGAAATCCCGCACGATCGTCGGAAACGGATGCGGGCCCATCACCGAACCGAGTACGTAATGCGTGTCCGAGACGCGGCGGGTCCACTCGCGCATGGTTTCGTTGACGGCGTCCTTGAGCGTCATCGTTCCGGAGGTGACGGCGTGCACCGTCGCCCCCAGCAGCCGCATGCGATAGACGTTCAGCGCCTGCCGTTCGGTGTCCTCCTTGCCCATGAAGACCTCGCACTCCAGCCCCAGCAGCGCCGCCGCGGTGGCCGCCGCCACACCGTGCTGCCCCGCGCCCGTCTCGGCGATGATCCGCATCTTGCCCATCCGTTTGGCCAGCAACGTTTGACCCAGCACGTTGTTGATCTTGTGCGAACCGGTGTGGTTGAGGTCCTCGCGTTTGAGATAAATTTTCGCGCCGCCGACCTGCCGCGTCAGATTCGCCGCGAAATATAGATGCGAAGGCCGACCGGCGTAATGGGCCAGCAGGTCGTCCAACTCCGCCGCAAAGGCCGCGTCCTGTTTGTAGTGGTTGTAGGCCGCCTCCAGTTCCAGCAGGACGCTCATGAGCGTCTCGGGAATATATCGGCCGCCGAATTCACCAAATCGTCCGGTAGTCATGTGGTTCTACATAGCCTCACAAATTGCTCGATTTTCGCGGCGTCTTTCACGCCGTCGGTTTCCACACCGCTGCTGACGTCCACTCCGAACGGCGACAGCGCGCCAATCGCTTCGGCCACGTTCGCCGCCGACAACCCGCCGGCCAGGAAATACGGCGGGCCCTGATACGCCGCCAGCACGCACCAGTCGAACGTTTTACCCACGCCCCCACGCGCCGACGACGCGGTGTCGAACAGCAAATAGTCCGCATGCGCCGGCAAAACCGGCCATGCACTGCCGCTGTCAGCGCCGACGCAAATGCTGATGGTTTTGATCACAGCGCACCCGCAGCGCTCCCGTAGCCGCTGAATATACCCGCCGTCCTCGTCACCGTGAAGCTGCGCCAGCCGAATCACACCGTCGCGCCACAACGCTTCAATGAACTCCACATCCTGATTCACAAACACGCCCACCGCCGCGATGCGCTCGTCAAGCCGCTCCCGCAGTCTCGCCGCCGTGGCCGCGTCCACCTGGCGATGACTGGCGGCGAAAACAAACCCGACAAAATCCGGTAACACGCGGTTCACCGCGTCAACGTCGTCCAATCGCCGCAGGCCGCAGATTTTTACTTTCGTCATGATTCGCCTCGCAGCGCCGCCAGGGCCGCCGGCTTGTCGTCCGACCGCATCAGCGTTTCGCCGACCAGCACCGCGTCGAGGCCGCTGCGACGCAGCAACGCCACGTCCGCTGCCATACGAATGCCGCTCTCGGACACCATCACCACCTCCCGCGGCACCATCCCCCGCAGCCGGATGCTGTTGCCCGTGTCCACCTCGAACGTCTTCAAATTCCGGTTGTTCACGCCCACCACCCGCGCGCCGCACGCCAGCGCCGTCTGCAGTTCGGCCTCATCGTGCGTCTCCACCAGGCAGGACAGACCCAGCCGGTCCGCCTCCTGGATATACGTCGCCACCTGCTCCGGCGTGAGAATCGCGCAAATCAGCAGCACCGCGTCCGCGCCGAGACGGGCCGCCTGCTCGATCTGGAACGGGTCGATCGTGAAATCCTTGCGAAGCAGCGGGACCGAAACCGCCTGGCGAATCTCGGCCAGGTGACGGTCGCTGCCGAGGAAAAAATCCGGCTCGGTCAGCACGGAAATCGCCGCCGCCCCGCCGGCTTCGTACGCCCTGGCGATGTCGAGATACGCAAACTCCGCCGCGATCACGCCCTTGGACGGCGACGCCTTTTTCACCTCGCAGATAAACGCGATATCGTTATGCCGCCGCAGACTTTTCTCAAACGCAAACGGCGGCCGGGCAGCCGCACAAGGCAACGGCAGCCCCGCCCGCTTATCCCGCGCGACCCGCGCTTTCGTCGCCACCACGATTTGTTTGAGGATATTCATATTGTCACGTGGCGAGGGCGTCTCGCCCTCGCGTCTCGCGGGCATCTTGCCCGCGCTCCAACTCGATATAGGCTTGGTGTCCTATACCGTCAAGTCCAATGGAACGGTTACGCGGGCGAGACGCCCGCGACACGTCATACCTCGTTCGTCACCTGGATAAACGCGTCCAGTGTCGCCCTGGTCTTTCCGGTATCGATCGCCTCCTGCGCCAGTCGCACGCATTGACGCATCGTGATGTCGTTCTTGCTCATGTACAAACAGCAGGCCGCGTTGAGCACCACGATGTCCCGCTTGGGCCCCGTCTCGCCGGAGAGAATCCGCCGGGCGATGTCGGCGTTCTCCACCGGACCGCCGCCGGTCAGATCCGACAGCGCGCACCGCGTGAACCCGAACTGTTCGGGCGTGATGAAATAACTGTTCAGCCGCCCGTCGGCCACCTCGCACACGGTGGACGTTCCCGTCAGCGTGATCTCGTCCAAGCCGTCATGCCCGTGCACGATCATCGCGCGTTTCACACCGAGATTGGCCAGCACGCTGGCGAGAGGTTCGACGAGGTTCTCGTCATACACGCCCAGCAACTGGGTGGTTGCCCCCGCCGGGTTGGCCAGCGGTCCGAGAATGTTGAAAATCGTCCGCACACCCAGCTCCCGCCGCACATGGGCGACGTGTTTCATGGCCGCGTGGTACACCTGCGCCAGCATGAAACACATGCCCATCCGTTCGAGCACCCGCTCGCTCTGCGCCGCTGTCAGCGTGATCTTCGCGCCCAGCGCCTCCAGCACGTCGGCGCTGCCGCATTTGCTGGACACACTGCGGTTTCCATGCTTGGCTACCGGAACGCCGCAGGCCGCCACCACGAACGCCGACACGGTGGAAATGTTGAACGTGAACAACTCGTCACCGCCCGTTCCCACAATGTCCAGCACGTCGGTCTTCGGGTGTAACCGCTTGCACTTGGCCCGCATCACCTCGGCGCAGGCGGTGATCTCCTCGATGGTCTCGCCCTTGAGCCGCATGGCGGCCAGGAACGCGCCCATCTGCGAGTCGGTCGCCTGACCCTCCATCATCCGCAACATGACGGCCCGGGTCGTGTCCAAACTCAAATGCTTGCCCGCGAGAATGTCATATATGGCTTGTTCGATCATGGTTGTATCCTTCTCAATGTCTTCGGGCGAAGACGTAGTGACTAGCGACAAGTGACAAGCGACAAGAGAGGGCTACATTCGGCTGCTTCACCGCTCTCGCGGGAACCGATTGTTCTGAAAAACAGGATGTTCCTTCTCTTGTCACTTGTCGCTGGTCGCTTGTCACTTGTATTACACCTTCAAAAAGTTTTCGATAATCCGTCCGCCCTGCGGCGTGAGGATGGACTCGGGGTGGAACTGCAAACCGAAGATGTCGACGTCGCGGTGTTTGACGCCCATGACTTCGCCGTCGCCGGTTTCGGCGATCACGAGCAGTTCGTCCGGCAGCGTGGCGCGGTCGCCGGCCAGCGAGTGATATCGCCCCACCTCCAGCAGCGGCGGCAGGCCCCGGAAAATCGGATTGCCGTTGGCGATGTGGACGTGGCTCCGCTTGCCGTGCATCAACGTTTTGGCGTACGTGATCGTCGCGCCGAAGGCTTCGCAAATCGCCTGATGACCCAGGCAAATCCCGAGCACGGGCACCTTGCCCGCAGCGTGACGAATCGCGTCCTCGCAGATGCCCGCATCCCGAGGCCGGCCGGGACCTGGCGAAATGATGATGTGCGAAGGCCCCATCGCGTCGATGTCCTCCAGGCCGATACGGTCATTATACACCACCGCAATCTCCGGTTGTAATGCACCGGCAATTTGGTACAGGTTGTACGTGAAGCTGTCGTAGTTGTCGATAATGAGAATCATCGCACCTCTCCGCTTCGCTTGACCGCTTCCATGACGGCCCGGGCTTTGTTTTGCGTTTCGCGGTACTCGTTTTCCGGCACGCTGTCGGCGACGATTCCCGCCCCCGACTGGATATACACATTGCCGTCCTTCAGCACGGCCATGCGGATACCGATGCACATGTCCATGTTGCCGGCGAAATCAATGTACCCGATCGCGCCGCCGTACACGCCACGCTTGATACCCTCCACGTCGTCGATGATCTCGCACGCCCGTTTCTTCGGCGCGCCCGACAACGTGCCGGCCGGCAGCGCCGCCGCGATCACGTCCATCGCGTCCTTGCCCTCGTCGAGCGCTCCCGTGACGCGCGACGAAATGTGGCTGACGTGCGAAAACCGCTTGATCTGCCGGTACTCGCGGACGGCGACGCTACCGAAACGGCAGACCTTGCCCAGGTCGTTCCTGGCCAGGTCCACCAGCATGTCGTGCTCGGCCAACTCCTTCTCGTCCCGCAGCAACGCCTCGCACAGGGCATTGTCCTCCTCCGACGTCTTGCCGCGCGGACACGTGCCCGCCAGCGGGAACGAACTGACCTCCCCGTCCCGCAACGCCGCCAGCGTCTCGGGCGACGAACAGGCGATCTCCATATTGTCCAGCCGCATGTACACCATGTACGGCGACGGGTTGAGCGTGCGAAGAATGCGGTAGGTATTCATCAGGCTGCCCTTGAAGGACGCCCGGTACCGGTTGGAAATGACGGCCTGGAAAATGTCGCCCTCGACAATGTGTTTTTTGACCGTCTCCACCTTCTCCTTGAACGCCTCTTCCGTGAACGACGCCGTAAAATCGCCGCGGAGCAGCGACTCCTCCTCGACGTGGGTGGCCGGGGTCAGAATCATCTTTTCCATGTCCTTCAATTCCGTGACGCCCTGGATGTAACTGGCCTCCAGGTTTTCCGTCGGGATGTTGACGATGATGTAGATTTTCTGCTTGAAGTGGTCCAGCGCGATCACCTTGTCCATCAGCATCAGGTGGAAATCGCGAAATCCCGCGTGATTTTTGGCGTGCAGCGTCAGGCCCGGGATGAATCGCCGCACGAAGTCGTACGCGAAATATCCCACGAATCCGCCGGTGAACGGCGGAAAATCGGGGATGCGCGGGCTTTTGTACGCGGCGATCATCTGCCGGATCACGTCCACGGCATCGCCGTCGATTTCGGTCTCGGCGATGCCCGTCCGCCGCGTGACGACGTCGCCGGTGCCCCAGATCGTCGTGACGGGCTTGAACCCGATGAACGAGTACCGCCCCCAACTGTCGCTGCCGTTGATGCTTTCGAGCATGTAGCAGCATTCGCTCTGACGGCGCACGTTTCGAAGAATCTCAATGGGCGTCGTCTGGTCGGAAAAAATCTCCAATGCGATCGGCACGACGGTATGCCCGACGGCCAATTGTTTTGCTTCGTCCAATGACGGTTTTATCATGGTGTCCTCTGGCGATTCCCCACGAACCTTCCGGGCTGGCGGAGAATGAAAATGGATGTTCAGGAATTCAGGACTCGAGGGCCATATCACGCGATGGCCAGTCCGGTTCGGCGCACAAAACAGGCTCTGCCTGTTTGCGTCGCGGAAGGTTCCTTCATGCGGAATCTTCAACTACGCAAACAGGCAGAGCCAGCGCCAAGCCCACGTAACGGCAGCCTTGCCGCCGCACCGTCGTGTCGGAGAGTTGTTACATGAACAGTTTGTACAGGACCGTTCCATGATTGAGATGTTTAATACTACCACACGCGTTCGTTTTGTCAACGCAAAAATTCGAACGCAAAAAAATTGCACATGAGGACAATCAAAACATGAACGCCTCGCACATGGTTGTTTCATGTGCGAGGCGTTCATATTGTCGCGCGTTGCTACTTTACTTCGAAGACCAGGACGACCGGGTCGTCGCTGACGGGCAGCGTCAGCAGTGTGGAGTTATCCGTGGTCTTGCTGACCTCGGCCTTGCTGCCGGAGGCTCCGTTGCTGGGGATCACCAGTTTCACGTCGCCCTTGATGACCTTATCCACGCTCAGCGACATCGTGACCGGTTCGAGCCTCTTGGTCATGTCGGGCGTCTGCACGTAGACCATGACGGCGTATTTCTTTCCGTCGATCTGGAACGGCAGAATCGTCATCGCGTCGGCGGCGGTCAGGGGTTTGCCCGTTTTGCTGGCCGGGATCAGCACGCTGTTTTTTTCCAGGGCGTACCGGAAGGCCAGCGGTTTGATGTCCTTGGTCGCGATGGGCTTGGCACCGTCCATCGCCTTGACCAGCCGATTCATCGCCGACAGCGGACGGGAGTTTTGCCACCGGAAATCCTCGACCTTTTCGACGTACGGAATCAGGGCGTGCGACATTTCGTCGGTCTGGTGCTCATAGGCCGAGTGCACCAACACCTGATCGGCGCCCTGGTTCATCCAGAACCCCAGCGTGCGGACGATGCCGCGCTCCTTGAGGTCCCAGCCGTCAACACCGTCGGCTTTGACCTTGGTTTTTCGACCTTCCGCGTCCGTCTTTTCGACCATCAGTCCGGGGATGTCGCCCGGCACGACGCCCAGCGACGTGATGGCCACGGGGCGTGGCGCGGTGGCCTTGAGGAACCCGACGAGGTTGTCGCGGCGGCTGAAGTCCGCCATCCAGCCTTCGGGCTTGATGAGATTCACCACCGGCGGAGTTCCCTCGGCGAATTTCAGCGGATCGCGCTTGGGCCAATCGTCGCTGCCGACGTACGTCTCGTCCGTCAGTCCCACGCCGGGATGGTAGAAGGAAAGCGCCCAGCCCGCCAGATTATCAGGCCTCTGGCGCACCAGGGCGTCGAACTGGTGGTGGCTTTGACCCCACAGAATGTTGGCCTCGGTATACCCTTCCTTCTTGGCCCGCGCGAGCAGTTCCATCTCGAAATTCCAGGTGATCCCGCCAGACTCGAGGTCCTTCATCGTCAGGCCGGGGAACGGCGGCATGGCGGGGAATCCCCACCAGATGTTCTGGCCCAGCTCGATATCGTAGCTGTTGGCCTTGGTGAACCCCGACTTGCGGGCGGCGTCCATGCAGATCTTGAGACCCGCGTACACCTTCTCGAAGTAGGCCTTGTAGTTCTCGTCGCCGGGTTTGCCCCAGGGCATGATGGTTTTGAGGTACGAATTTTCGACCCACTTGGCGGCCAGTTCGTCCCCGCCGCCCATCGGCGGAATGTGCACGTAGACCATGGTCGGACGAATGCCCGCGTTGAAGCAGCCCGTCATCTCCGCCACCAGGCCCGTGATGGCCCGTTCGTCCACCGTCGCCTCGGGCGTCTGCACCATCAGCAGGTTCAGGTGCGGCGCGATACGGAGCCGCTGAACACCGGCCGCCTTCATCTGCTTCATGAAGATCGTGCTCTCCTCGATGTTCCAGTTGGGCACGTGCTTGTAGTACACGCCAAACCCCGCCAAGGCCTTGGCGGCGCTGACCGTCTGCACATGCGACCGCCACGGCGTCAGGTACAGCGACGCCTTTCCGTCGGCCGGCGGGGTCAGTTGTCCGTCCTTGGCATAGTCCTCAAGCCCCGCGAAATCCGCCGCCATGATTACTCCCGTCGATGATTGCGAACCCGGCCCCATGTCGCTGGAGCACCCCAGCACCACCACACCCGCCAAAACCAGCAGAGTCAGTCGCATGATCCGTTCCTTTCGTAGAAATGCCACACCACGGGCACAAAACCCGGGCGAATCCGCTCATCCACATAACCGAACGTGGGAATATTGTAGTCTCTTCATCGCAATTGTAAAACTATTTTGAGCGAATTTTGTTTCGGCAAAAGTCAGACCTAGCTTTTTCCAGCGTCAAACCGCTCCAGATTCGCCAGAATTTTTTCCAGCATGAGTTCGAACTGGTCCACATGGGCGGCCGGGATGCCCTGATAAAACAGACCGGTCATCTCCGCCGAGACCTGTTCGTACCGGCGGTGCAGGCGGTGATTTTGGGCGGTGAGGTGCAGGATGATTTTGCGACGGTCGGCGGGGTCGGCCGCGCGGCGGAGATGGCCGGCGGATTCCAGACGGTCCAGCATGCTCGTAAGCGTGCTCTTGCCCAACGACGTGCGACGCGAGAGCTCCTGGATGCTCATCGGCCCGTGCTGCCACAACGCGAACAAAATGCGGCCCTGCGCGGGATGAAGCTCGATCCCCTGGCCGCGGAGCATGCGGTGAAAAATCCGCCTGCCGTGCTGGTGAATTTTGGAGATCAGCAACCCGCCGTGACGCCGTGTTGTGGCGTGGGCGTCCCGCCCGTGTTTGATTGTGTGTGGAATAGGTCACCGTCCTCTGTAGTCAAGCCAATGGCACGCACAACGCGGGCGAAACGCCCACGCCACACTAGATCGTGATGTCGAACGGCCCGCCCTCCCACCAGCCGCGGGCTCGTACCGGGACCAGCCGCAACACCGCGAAATCCGGGTCCGCCGGACCCTGCGGATAATACATCTCCCACCCCGGCTGCCAGACGGTCTTCTTGAACGCCGCGTCGTCCACGGATTCGACGACGCCCTGCAACAGCAGGCCGCGAAACCGCTCCGGCTGACAATAATACACCGCCGCCCGCCCATTGCCCCGAAGCTGCCGCACCTTCACCGACGACGTATTGGCGCCCAGATACACCAGCAAATCCTCGCCATGCCCACGAAACAGCGGCACCAGGCTCGGAAACCGCGACGCGCACCGCCAGTTAAACATGCACCGGATAAAGGGAAACCCGTTGTCGACCGTGGAGTCAACCGTGGCAAAGTACAAATCCGCCGCCGTCTCCATCAACTCCAAACACCGCCGCTTGATCTCCCGTACGTCCGCCACCGTGGCCATGAACGTTCTCCTTGAAATTTGAATGGTTGAAAAATTATTCGATATCGAATAGTACGATATCGAACCATTTGCGCCAAACAAAAAATCTGGCTCTGCCTTTTTGCGTTGCAGGACGCTGGGAGAAGCGAAACGTTCGCTTCTCCCAGCGTCTTACAACGCAAAAAGGCAGAGCCAGATCGTTACTCAGCCGTTACGCACGGCGGTTTCGCGGTAGGGCAAACTCACTTCCGCCGCCGCGACAGCAACCCCGCCGCACCGGCGGACAGCAGCAACAAACTTGCCGGCTCAGGGATCGGCGTGCCTCCGACCGCCAACACAAAACCATACCCCACGCTGATCGACGAAAACGTAAGGCCTTCATCGCCTCCCACGCGTTGCGGCTCCTTAATCCATGTCGTGGTCCCAAACCCTAACTCGACGCCCAACTGGCCATATTGGTTATTTCCCCACGCCCACAGGACACCGTCGGCACCCAAGGCATAGAAGCTACTGCTGTTGTAGAACTCGACTGCCACCTCCACAATGTTGTTGGGCAACCCGGCCACCTTTTGCGGCGTCGCATAATTCGTCCCCATTACACTACCCCATTGATACGCATGCCCATCCATCACCGCCATGCTCGCGATGTGCCCCGCCGCAATGGCCGTCACGCCACTGTCCATCCCCTCCACTGGTAGAGGAATGGTCCCATTGCCGCCACGTCCCAACTTACCGCCGGCGTTATCTCCCCATGTATACAGCCTTCCATCCTGGATGGCCAAACTATGGTTCCATCCCGCCGCAACGGCCGTCACATCGCCTTCGCTCTCCGATACCGTCACCAGTTGCGGCGTGTTATAGAGCGTGGTGTTCCCCACTCCCAACTGGCCATTGGTGTTCGCCCCCCACGCATACAACTTCCCACCCTGAATGGCCAAACTATAGTAAGTCCCTGCCGCAATGGCCGTCACGTCGCGCTCACTCTCCGACACTGTCACCAGTTGCGGGGTGTTACGGGGCGAGTTGTGCCCAAGTCCCAACTCGCTGCGGAGGTTCTCCCCCCACGCATACAATTTTCCACCTTGAGTGGCCATGCCATGGACATACCCCGCCGCAACGGTTGTCACGCCTTCCGTCATCTCCGACATCAGCCTGGGAGTGCTACTGGACGTAATGTTCCCAAGCCCCAGGTTACCCCAATTGCCATTCCCCCACGCATACAGCGATCCATCCTGAATGGCAAAACTGAAGCGAACTCCCCCTGCCGCGACAGCCGTCACGCCGCGATCCAACCCCGACACCACCATCGGCTGCCAACGAGTGGCGGTCGTCCCGTTTCCCAACTGACCGACGCTGTTATCCCCCCACGCATACACCGCTCCTTCGACTGCCGCTGCCGAGGTGACCGAGGCGATTCCACAGACGACCAGCAACGTCGCCAATACGACGAGCCTCTGTTTTCCTGAAACCTTGTGTTTCCCTGTGCGCATGATAGACCTTTCTCCTTTTTCGCTCGATTGACCGAGCACATTGACGATGCATCCCGCGACGTCGTGTTACGGGAATCCCAGGAAATCATGAACAAAATCAGGCCCTTGCCGCACACACAGGTCCCCGAGCCTCGGTATACCATGACGCCGACCACCGGGTTTGTGTAGTTGAATTTCATTGCAATTACATTTCTTTTTCATTGTAAAATGATTTAAGTTTATTCATTGAAAAGGGTTACGCATCATGAAAAAATTTTCAAATGGGTACAAAATCCAAGTCATTCCGTCTGACGGAGGAAGTTGCCGACGCGTTTGCGGAGTATTGTCAGCGGTGCGGAGTGATCCAGGAACGGATTGTGCAGGCGTTGATGGTGTACGCCATGACCCACTGCACGGCCAAGACGCTCGGGGAAATGCTGGATAATGTCGAAACCTGGCTGAACGCGCCGAATCCGCCCGGACATCCGGCCGATGTGACAGAACGCGGGAACGCGGTGGAGCCGGACGCGGTTGACGACGTGACGGTTACACCTGACAAGAAAACACGCACGAAGCGGAACCCTCGCTGAAAATTTCGTGTAATTCGCGGCAAATGGAATGTTCTACAGCGCAAAGGCAGAGACAGAGGCGCTGCTGTTACTCCATCGCCTTTTGCATCGTGTCGAGGTGAGCGAAGATCCATTTGACTTTGCGGTCGATCATCTGGAGGAACGGGAATCCGTCCATGCGGCCGAAGCTTCCGGTGGCGGCGATGGGGAGGACGGCCTCGGCGATCATGGCTTCGCACATGAGGTACGGAATGGCTTTGAGTTCGGCGACGCTGACGACGTTAACGCTGTCGTACCCGCGGAGAAACCGCTTGAACCGGTTCTCGTCGACGTACTCGGGCCAGCGGGTCGGGTCGTCTCCGCCGCCGATGATCGAGTGTTGCAGGGCGCCGTTGGCCAAGTCGATCACGCGCTGCTGGAGCCGGGCCGTGTCGTAGTCGATCACGGCCACCACGTGCTTGTCGCGGAAGAGCATGTTGCCCGGATGCCAGTCCCCGTGGACGATCTGCGTGCCCCATTTTTCCAGCCCGAGTCCGTTGGCCTGGGCGGCGCACTCGCGATACGCGTCGTCGAGGTTCTGCACGACGGTGGACATGACGTCGGCCGAGGGCAGCTTCTCAGCCGGCATGTTGCGGATGGAATTCCGCACCGCCTGCTGAATGGCCGGCTGATTGTGGTAGCTTCCGGTGGGCGGTTTGTAGTCGCTACGGAACCCCGTGAGCAGCTTGTGATAGAGCCCGAGAATCCGCCCGCTGGAGTGGGTCGCCTCCAGGCTGGCGTCGTAGTTGGTCCCCGTGATGAACTCGAACATCTCGTAGATGTTCCCGCCCAGCAGGAGCATGGAATTGTTGTCTGGCCTCGTGCCCAGCAGGTGGGGCAGCGGGAAATTCTGGGCCGCCAGCATGAGCTGGATCTGGTGCGTGAAGGCGACCTTGGCGGCGTCCTCGCGTCCCCGGACGCGTCGCTTGAACAGGAACCGCCCGCGCTGGCACTCGATGGTGAGCTTGGGGCTCCGGCGCGACCCGCGCGCGAATTCCGCCAGGGAACTGATAATGCCCAGGTCGTAATGGCTCAGACAGATGGCCAATTCCTCGGCGCCGAATTTTTCTCGATCATTGCTCATGTGAACAGGAGACGGCTTCTACTCATATCGGCCATTTTACCCTGTCGGCCTTAGAACTACAACGGGGCGGTCAAACGGCGTACCAGGGCAAACGCATGTAGTTTTCCTGATCGCTCACCGACTTTTGCAAGTGGCGTGACTGGCCGTCGGCCCTGGCATTAGGCGCTGTAGGAGGCTGTACACGACAAAACGTTGTGTCGTGCACAACCCCCTACAGCGCCTAATGCCAGGGGCCGCTGGCCAGTCACGCCACTTGCGATACGTTACATGCGTTTGCCCTCAACGGCGTACCCCCGCTCTCGACAGAGCACGTAACGGTCCGGTACAATGCCGCCATGTTGGAACTGATCGAACAATTGTCGCGTCTGGGTTCCCCGCGGGTGCTGCTGGTGGGCGATTTTCTGCTCGACGCGTACGTGTACGGTGACGTGGAGCGGATCAATCCCGAGGCGCCGGTTCCCGTGCTGCATGTGCTGCGGCGCGAGGAGGTCGCCGGAGGGGCCGGTAACGTCGCGGCGGCCGCCGCCGCCCTGGGGGCGCGCGTCACCTGCGTCGGCGTGATCGGTCAGGATCTGCCAGGCTGCCGGCTGACCGAACTGCTCACGGCCATGTCCGCCGACACCACACACCTGTTGCAACGGCCCGACCGGCCGACCGCCGTCAAGACCCGCTACGTGGGCCTGGCCCAGCACCGTCACGCGCAGCAGATGCTCCGCGTGGACGAGGAATACCTCCACGACCTGCCCCCCGACGCGCAGGATCAACTCGTCCAGGCCGTCACCACCGCCGCCGCCGCCGCCAACGCCGACGTGGTGGTGCTGGAAGATTACAACAAGGGCGTCTGCCGAGACCCGCTCTGCCGGCGGTTGATCGCCGCCGCCCGCGCCGCCGACAAGTGCGTCGTGGTGGACCCGGCCCTGTTGCACGACTTCACGCGATACCGCGGCGCGACGCTGCTCAAGCCCAACCGCTTCGAAGCCAGTCGGGCCAGCGGTGTGGAGATTCGCGACGACGCCACGCTCCAGCAGGCGGCCGAGCGGCTGCTGGAACAGGCCGACGCCCAGGCCGTCGTCATCTCGCTGGACCGCGAAGGGGCGTTCCTCTGCCGGCGCGGGCAGGCGGGCAAACGTATTCCGCACCAGAGGCCTCGCAACGTATACGACGTCACCGGAGCAGGTGACGAAACGGTGGCTGTGTTGGCGGTGGCGATGGCGGGCGGGTGCTCGTACGAGCAGGCGGAGGAACTCGCCAACGTCGCCGGCGGGCTGGAGGTGGAAAAATTCGGTTTCGTGCCCATCACGCGGCAGGAGATCGAGGACGAGTTGCGGCGGATGCTGGGGCTTCGCGGCGGGAAGGTGCTTCCGCGGGCGAGCCTGTCGGGTGATCTCGCGCGGCGGCGGCAGCAGGGCGAGGTGATCGTGTTCACCAACGGCTGTTTCGACCTGCTCCACACCGGCCACGTGCGGTATTTGCAGCAGGCGCGCGAACAGGGAAACTGCCTGGTGGTGGCGATCAACTCCGACGCGAGCGTGCGGCGGCTGAAGGGTCCCTCGCGCCCGGTGGTCGGCCAGCGCGAGCGCGCGGAGATGCTCGCCGCCCTGGAGTGCGTGGACTACGTGACGATCTTCGACGAGGACACGCCGCTGGAATTGCTGGAACTGCTCCGGCCTGACGTGCTCGTCAAGGGCGGCACCACGCCGCAAATCGTCGGGCGGGAACTGGTCGAAAGCTACGGCGGCCGCGTGTACACCATGGACCTCGTCGCCGGACAAAGCACCACGCGGATCATCACGAAAATCGTGGAACAGGCGACGTGACGATTTATCAATGTCCTTTGACGTTTTTTTCTGGGAACCTGTTTTATATATCGCCAGTCGAGTTTTACAACCGATGGAATGGCGAAGGCGGTCTCGTTTGTTCCGGAAACGGCCGAGAGTAAAATTGGTCGATCATGCCAAAAACTTTGAATGTCCAGATGAGAAATTACGTTTATTGAAGCTATTTCTCAAATGGACCCACATGAGTTTCGGTGTTCCCGTTACACGATTACGCCCGGAGGATCGAGTCGATGTGGAACTGAAGTTTCCGTCGTCACGATTGCATGATGCAATGATGAATGAGTTTTTTGAATACCTTGAATGCACTCTGGTAGAATTCGAATGCGGTTTTTTTCCGCCGCCACTCAATGGTACGGACCTATACCATTGTTCGCTGAAAAACCTGTTTGATTACATGCTCTATTGTATTCACGAAAATAAATCTCGGCCGCCAAATGAATCGGACTCGCTGGTTTAGTATTATCGCACTACGATAGTTCCAAAATAGGGCTGGACATTCCCAGAAGCAGGATGTTCCAAGCCCCGGTAGGGGCGTTTTGGAGTTTCATTACATCCAAGGCGCCCCTGCCGGGGCTTGAGTGGAAGAAGAAACCTGTTCCCAGGGCGAACGGAGTACCGTTCGCCCTGGGCTACCAAAGGCGCCCCTCCCGGGGCTTGGTAAGTTCAGCCGTGTTGTTTGAGTCTTTGAGGAGAGCACGATGTCCTGCCGCGCCGTATTTTTAGATCGAGACAAGACGTTGATCGAGGATCCCGGCTACATTGCCGATCCGTCGCTGGTGAAATTGTTGCCGGGCGTTGGCGAGGCGTTGCGGCGGCTGGCGGAGGCGGGGTATGCGCTGGTCGTGGTGACGAACCAGTCGGGCATCGCTCGCGGACGGCTGACGGAGGCGACGCTGGGCCTCATTCACGACGAACTGCATCGCCAGGTGGCTGAATACGGCGTGACACTCGACGCGATCTACTACTGCCCGTTCCACCCCGAGGGCACGGTGCCACCGTACGGCCGGGATAGCGACCTCCGCAAACCCCAACCGGGCATGCTGCTCCAGGCCGCCAGGGAGATGGACCTGTCGCTGCCCTCCAGTTGGACCATCGGCGACAGCCCCCGCGACATCCAGGCCGGCCGCCGCGCCGGAACGCGGACGATTCTGATTCAAACGGCGAAAATCGAAACGGTGAACGCATCGGACAACGCGGAAACCGGGGCGGTGAACATACCGCCACTGGTGTCGACCGAACCGCCCGATTTCGTGGTCCCCAACTTTGCTGTGGCAGTGGACATTGTGCTACACGATCAGGACGCAAAGCATTGCGAATGATTGGGCCGTTGTTTTACCACAAAGATGGCTGCCTTTTTACGCGGTGGGATGTTCGTGGCGCCACGGTAAAGCGGCGACTTCGGTTAATTCCGCCGCTTCCGCGCGCGGAGCACAACGCCCGCGGCAACGGCAACTGCGGCGAGGCCTGCCAGCCAGGCGTAGTAGTGGGTGCGGAGGCTGGCGGTGATTGTGGCGGCGAGGCCGGGGGTTTTCTGGGCGTTCGATTG
>Ga0123353_10000914_pt1 | contig 36023 bp, 31 predicted proteins | sample TergutLab28metaG_3_FD_92763 | JGI IMG/M metagenome (GOLD analysis project Ga0123353, IMG submission 92763) | Labiotermes labralis P3 segment gut microbial communities from Petit-Saut dam, French Guiana - Lab288 P3 | ecosystem: Host-associated > Arthropoda: Insects > Digestive system > Gut ... | reverse complement strand
GTTGGAGTCCTTTTGTGTGCGCTCCTGCCGCAGCGATTCGACTTCGCTGCAAAGTGGATTGCACTGGTCACCACCGTGGCAAACTTTGGGCTGGCGGCCTGGATGTTTATCGCCTACGGTCGCGGCGAAGGTATCTTGCTGGAAAAGCAGATTCTGTGGATACCGCAAATCGACGTCTACTATCACTTGGGGCTTGACGGGCTGTCCTTTCCCTTGCTGGTGCTGTCGACGCTGCTCTTTGTGCTGGCCGTCGTCGCCAGCTGGAAGATAGACATCAAGCCGCGCCTCTATTTTGCGATGTTGCTGCTGCTGTCGTTGGGGCTCAACGGTGTTTTCTCCGCGCTTGATTTGGTGCTCTTTTACGTCTTTTGGGAGATTGTCCTGGTTCCCATGTTCTTCCTGATTTCGCAGTGGGGTGGCTTGCGCCGTCGCTACGCCGCTATGAAGTTTTTCCTGTATACCTTCCTGGGCTCGGTCTTTATGCTGGTCGGTATAGTCGCCCTGCATCACTTTACGGGTTCATTCAATATGATCGAGCTGCGCGAGCTCGCACCGGCCTTCTTTGCCGGTGATGGGTCTTTGTGGTCGCTGCAGTGGTGGATATTCCTGGCCTTCTTCCTAGGACTTGCGGTCAAGGTGCCCATTTTCCCGCTGCATACCTGGCTACCTGATGCCCACGTGCAGGCACCAACGGCCGCATCGGTGCTTTTGGCCGGTGTTATGCTGAAAATGGGAACTTACGCCTTTTTGCGCATATCGGTACCCATCTTGCCCGATGCCTTCCAGACTTGGCAGCTGACTTTAGGTATTTTGGGAGTGGTGTCCATTTTGTATGGCGCAATCGTTGCCTTTGCACAAACTGATATAAAAAAGCTGGTTGCTTATTCTTCGGTCAGCCATATGGGCTTTGCCATGGTGGGTATTGCCTCTGGTACAGCCGTTGGTTTTAATGCGGCCATGGCGGTCAACATAAGCCACGGTCTAACGACCAGTATGCTCTTTTTCCTGGTTGGCATGATTTATGAGCGCACAAAGACTTTAAAGATTGCGGAACTTTCTGGCATTGCTGCGCAGATGCCGCGCTTTGCGGGCTTCTTCTGCTTTGCAGCTTTTGCCTCGATGGGTCTGCCGCTGCTGTCAGGCTTTGTGGGCGAGTTCCTGGCCGTTTTGGCAGCCTGGCAAAGCCCCGTCTTGCCACCGATTATTACCATTTTGACCGGTATCGGCATCCTGTGCGGCGGTGCCTACATGCTGTGGTTGCTGCAGCGGAGCATCTTTGGCAATCCTTCAGCACTGGTCGAGGGCAAGAAAGATCTTAACCTGCGCGAGATCTCTGTCTTGACCCCGCTTGCCATACTGGTTGTAGTCATTGGTGTGTACTGGCACAGCCTGCTGCAATACACCGACCCCTTTGCCCTTAATCTGGTAAAGCTTATCGGTGGCTAGAGGAGGCGAGGAGTAAACCGTGCATGCAGACGTCGTATCATATCTGGGATTACCACTGACAGGCTACTGGGCACTGACACCAGCGGTCTTGCTGCTGGTTGCGCTGTTTTGGGGTCTGTTCGCCAACTTCTTGCCAGGACATGACCGCGGGGCAAGTGCCGTAGGCTTTGTCTGTTCGGCTTTGGCTGCGGTGGGCAGTGCGCTTACGGCACCCGGCACCCTGCTTTTTGGTGGACGCTTTTTCTACACCTATGATGCGCGCTTTGCAGCAACTATTATCTGCGTACTGTGTGCCCTGTGGTGTTTGTGGACGCTGGGTTCTGGTATCGGGCGCACCCGTGAGGCGATTGCCCTGGCTGCAGCCTCGACCATTGGTGCGACCTTTGCGGTGGCTGCAACTGACCTGATAGTGCTGTTTTTGGTAGTCGAGCTGGCCTCCATGCCCGGCTACGTTCTGATTGGCTACCGCCGTTTCCGTATGCGCGGACTCGAGGCGGCCCTGAAGTATTTCCTGCTATCGGTGCTGTCGACGCTCATTATGCTTTACGGTATGAGCTTTTTGGTTGGTCTGTCTGCCGGTACGACCTTTGACGCGCTGCGCGAAATGCCCGCGTCGCCCCTGGGACTTTTCGCCTTTGGCATGGTCTTGCTGGGGCTCTTTGCAAAGCTTTCAGCTGCACCCTTCCACTGGTGGGCACCTGATGCCTATGAAGGCGCCGAGCCCTGGGCGGTCGCCTTTGCTTCAGTCATTCCAAAGATTGCCATCACCCTGGTTATTGTTCGCATGGTCTTTACCATGGCAGCAAGTGTGCCTTACACGCAGCTGATTATCATGGTCATGGCGATTGGAAGTCTTATCGTTGGTGCCTTTGCCGCACTGGCACAAAAAGATACGCGCCGCATGATGGCCTACTCAGGGGTGGTCAGCGCTGGCTTTGTTTTGATTGCTGCATCCTTAGTGGGCATGGGTGGATCAGTAGCCCAGGAGGCCTTCTACGCTGCGATTTTGTACGTTGTCGCCAGTGCCATAGCCACGATGGGTGTCTTGCTGATTGCCGCACACGAGGGCGGACGTGTGTCTGACCTGAATGGCCTGAGCAAACGCAATCCCTTTTTGGCAGGATGTCTAGTGGTCTTTACCCTGTCGATGATTGGTGTCCCGCCGCTGTTTGGCTTTTTTGCAAAGCTGAATTTATTTATGGTGGCGATTGCTGCAGGGCAAGTCGAAGTGGTTGTCTTTGCTGTTATTATTGCGGTAGTCTGCGCCTTCTACTACCTGCGTCTGGTACGTGCTGCCTTCTTTGGGGAAGCCGTGATAGATACAGATGATGATCTGGCTCGCTCGCCTTATTCTGGGCTTGCTACGGTCAGTATTGGCGCCCTTGCGCTGTCACTGATTGTGATGGGGATATTGTTTCAGCCGGTTATGAACTGGATGCTGGGCGCCTAGAGCGCACCCCGTTTGTCACCCCGCGCTCGACGCGGGGTCTCTGCACTAAGGCCATGTGCCTGCGCTTGCGCGCAGGGACTAAGATGGCAGCTTAGATGCCACAGTTCAAGGTCAAGCCCGAGATGCCGCATCGGAGTGCGGGGATGTCAAACCCAAAGACTAAACTCAAAAAATGAGCGTCATTTCTGTTTCATAACTTCTACATATGAGTGTTATACTGATAGATGCGATAAACCGGTTGTTAACTGGTTAACAATTTCATAGTTGCGAATTAGGACTTATGTGCAATTCACCGAGTAACGAGGCACTTAACCTCTAAATCTCGGTGGATGCAGTCCTATTGTTTTCCGCAGCTGGTTTATCGCAAAGAGGTTAAGTGCCTTTTTGCTCATTTTGGTCCTTGACCTCATGTCTTCATAGTGAGGAAGGGGACCGCCATGGCAAGAAAAAAGTCAAAGCTGCCTGTCGAGAGCACCGATGCGAAAAAGACGAACTTTAAGAAGTTCGGCATAATAGGCGGTGTTGCCGCAATTGTCGTAGCAGGTATTGCCCTTGTCCTATTTACACCAGTCGGCACCCATCTTGATGTCATAACAGAAAGCGTCGGTATTAAACAGGCTCCGAGGGAGTTCGTACAGGATTTCGAACTGGGATTTAAGGTCGCTGATGCAGACTTGGGAGATCTTCCCGAAATGATCCAGCCGCCCGTCTTTACTTTTGAGAAAACATTGGACGAAAGCTACGACCCTGAAAAGCGAGGCTACCGCGATGCAGAAGTGCGCGATCCTGTAGGCATGAGTGCTTCGCGCGTGACCGTTGATTTTGCTCGCCAGATGCAAGAGAAGCAAATACTTGACCTCTCCATCGAGAGCAGCAATACCCTGTCTGGGAACCTCTTTGATCCGGGACAGTTCCAAGTCTTCATGGTGCAAAATCCTGTATTTGCTGATGGCTCCATGCTTATTATGCCGGAATCAATGGATTTCGCACTTCAAGCTCTGGTAGATTCAAGTGCAGAACCTACAGTTACAGTTACCAACCAGCTAAAACATGTGACAGTAGATGTAATGAATGGACCTCAGCTGTGGATTGCTGAGAAAGCTCTTCGTGAAGCCGGAAATGCTGATACAGCGAATAGCATTGTAGCTAAAATGGCTAATACCACAGGTGGTGATGATTGTGGTTCAGCCAAGCCTTCGAATTGGAATGAAAACATATTTAATACAAATCAAGGTTTGACTTGGCATGATGGTGAAACTAAAACAGAACAAGTTTTGGTGAGTCCAGCACGAACAGAAACACGCACACGCACTGTGCCAGGACCTAGTCGAACTGAATGGGTTCGTCGATGTGGTTGTGGTTTTGTAGCTCGAGCATCGAATCCGAATCAATTGCAAAATATTGTAAATAGACACCTTGATAGGCTTCCTTCAGATAGTGAAGGAAACATTAGTTGGGGACGTTGTGCAACTGGTGAAATGAACCCTCGTCAAGTTACTATAGCAGGACCTTCAACTACCGAAACATATACTGTAGATATTCCTGCAGAATATCGTACAGATATTACTGTAATCTCAGAACCAGGCTGGCGATAGCGATGACAAAAGCGACTCCAAAAAGTGTTTCCTGCCACAATTCAAGTCTTCGCAGTACCAAATGGCAGACTCATTAAAGAATGCTGCTCATGAGATACGCAGCTGTATCGAAACAGTGGCTCCCAGCACAACATCGAGGGTACAAGGTGGCGGGAAGGGTAAGTATGCACTCTACAATTGGGTAGAAGTTGAGTATGAGCACAGAACCTTTTGGATAACTCTCTTTTTTAATGATGTTGATGAAAGCAGTGGTAATCCTCATACTTTTTTTGGGAAGATCCAATTTTGGAGAGACATCTTGAGTCCCGCAAAGCACTATCCAGAGCCGCGCATCATCGGCGATGAATTATCCCGAACACAAAAGAGTCCACATCGTTTGCCGCAGAAAATTTCTTGCGGTGAAGAAACCTACTTGGTACACATTTTCGAAAAGGCCAAATCATTTGACCCAAAGAAATCTTTAAACGATGAGAATTTTTGCTTCAAAGCCCTGGCCGAAGCCTTTAAAAAATTTGCAGCAATTCGCGACTGACGCGTAGGGGCGGGCGTCCCCGCCCGCCCGCGCCCTCGTTCCACGTCATTGCGGCTCGGGGGCCGAAGTGACGATGGTGCGACACCCTGCGCGTTTCGGAGCACGTCACAGATGCTGGTGTGGGCGTACTCCGCATGGAAAGAGGTCTCGGACGTGGTGCCCAAGACCTCTTTGTGCTTATATCTTTTAAGCAGTTTCTATTTGGCGCGCTGAACGCGAACGGTGTGATTCTTGACGGCACCATTTTCCGCAATGACTCGGAAGCGCACCGTAGCGGTTTTGCCGCGACCCACTTTCACGTTATGGCTGCTGACGTTGCGCCAGGTTTTGCCCACCAGCACCTGCAGGCGTGACTTGCCGTGCGCGCGCACCGGGGTTAGGCGAACCTGTGACTGCGCTTTTGTCAGGCGTAGGGTATGCGTGCTGCGACCTGCGCTGAACTTCTGTGTCAACTTGCCCTTGCTAGCCTTGAGACCCTTGAGGTTTGCGTTGTTTGACTGTGCTACCCAGCGTGCATGGTAAGTGGTGCTCGCTGTTACCACGGTACCGGCATGTACAGGGGTGCCAGCCGTAGGGTGCGTGTGCCATCCCGCAAAGGTGAAGCCTGGACGCGTTGTTGCGGGTAGAACTCCGACAGCCTTTCCGTTAGTTACCTTGCGTGTTGCTACCGCCGTACCACCTTGCGCGTTGAAGCTGACCGTATGCGTTGCAGGTGCAACGGGAGCGGGGGCTGGCTTTGGTACTGGAGTTGGGTCTGGTGTAGGAGTTGGGTCTGGAGCTGGGGGAGTGAAAGCTCCGACGTCAAGGATGGCTACTGGGCTAGTGCGCTGCGCGGTCGTTCCATCACCGAGCTGTCCCCAGTAATTTTCGCCCCAGGCAAGCACTTTTCCTGCAGTATTAAGCGCGAGAGTGTGATTGTGACCAGAGCTGACTGATGCCCAATTACTATCTTTGCCGAGGCGAGTTGGCGCCGTTACGTATTCCTCGGAAGTAATACCCAAGCCAAGTTGCCCCGAATCATTGCCTCCCCAGGCGAAGAGCTGGCCTGCATTGTTGATGGCGTGAACGTGTCCACCAAAGCCACCAGCACTAATTGATTTCCAATCACTCGCTAAGCCTAGGCGCATGGGCGTATCAGCAAAGCCAATTGCTCCACCTAGCCCCCACTCGTAGCTTTGTCCATCTGAAATGCCTGCCGAATACCACGATCCTGCACTGATGTCAGTCCAACTTGTTTCAGCATCGATGCGAATCGGAACATTAGAGATAAGTGCTTTAGTGTTTGTCCCAAACAACCTGTTGCGCCCGTCACCGAGCTGCCCAGCAAAGGCACTACCCCAGGCCCACAGCTCTCCTGTGGTGGTTATCGCGAGCGTATGATCTCCTAGGTGTACAGCCTGACTGTCGGGACTCGTACTGACTGTCTTCCAGTTAGTGGCTGTACCAACCTGTGTAGGAGAATTTACTGATTTTCCGCTCGTACCTAGACCCAGTGACCCATCGTTATTCATGCCCCAGGCAAAGAGTTGCCCATTGGTGTTGATAGCAAATGAGTTTTGTCCATTGGCATTGACTATTTTCCAATTGCTGGCATTACCTACGCGAACGGGCACACTGCTAGAGCTTTTGTCGCCACGGCCGAGCTGCCCGTTACCGCCGAAGCCCCAAGCATACAGCTGGCCTGAAGAGTTAATGGCAAGCGTGTGATTGTCGCCTGCACTGACATCAACCCAATCGCTCGCTGTGCCCACGCGGACTGGCACATCACTCATGCTATCTTCGCCGCTGGCACCTATGCCAAGTTGTCCATCTACGTTACGGCCCCAGGCCCACAATTGACCTTCTGCGTTGATGGCTAGTGAATGCCATCCACCTGCCGCAACAACGGGCTGCGTTGTAGCAGCAAAAGCTGTCAGGGGTAGTGTCGAAGTCATGAGAAGTGCAATGCAGATGATTGACAGCATTCTCATGGCTGTTTGTCTGATAGACTTCAGCCCTGCAACTGATTCAGCGCTGAAAACTGTGGTCTGCGGCACGGTGTGCTTGCCTTTCGTGAGTGCCAGTTCTTTTGTGATCATAAGAGTTCCCTTTCGCGGTCGTGTGCGCCTTTAAGAGGATTACCGCGATAAACACACAACGAGAAAACAAGAGAAATAGACATGCTGAAATCTGGGCAAGGTGCCACTCGACACAGTTGGATACGCAGAAGTGCTTGCGTAACTATTTTTTTGTTCAGGAGTTGTATTACTGGTTCATCGCAGGAGCTAGTATAGCACGTTTATGTACTAGTTGTGAATTTTTATTGTAAAAAATGAGAAGAGTCCGCTTAACGGTCAATTTCTGGACAAACCCGCAGGTCAAAAGCCTGTCTCATTTTGAGACAAGCTTAATGAAGGAGCTGGCGTGGACGTACTCAGCCAGTGATCATACATTCATGATAGTATATTCAATAGTTTATTTACTATCAAAGGAGGCGTAGACCATGATGCCCATGCCTGACATCATCCCCGTAAGTGAGCTTCGCCAAGATGCTACCAACGTTTTGAAGAGAGCTGAGGCAAGCCAAAACCCCGTCTTTGTCACGCAACACGGTCGAGCATCTGGCGTGTTGATGAGCGCGCGTCAATATGAGCGGACTATGGATGAGCTGGGCATCCTTAAAATGCTTGCTTTGGGCAAGAGAGAAATAGTTCAAGGTGTTGGCTATTCTCTGTCAGAGGTAGAGGCATCCCTCGACGAAATCCTATCGGATTATGAATAGGCGTATCAGGTTTACCCCTTCTGCAAAAGAGCAGCTTGACAATCTGATGCGCTACATCGCCTCAGATAGCCCTTCTGCCGCAAGGGATTTCAAGAGTGAGATTCTGGCGAAGCTGGAAAACCTCTGTACCTTCCCCGAGATGGGACGACGCATACCCGAATACCCCAATGATGAGTTTCGCGAGCTCATTATCAAGAAGTATCGATTCTTCTACACCCTAGAGGGTAGTACGATTTGGATTGTCGGTATCTGGCGTGGATCGCAGATTCCTGGAAGACCGACGTATTGAACTTCGCGTTCTCTTGAGCAGTCGGTTCAATTTTTGACCCTCGGGTGCTGTACGCACGTGAGTGCTGTATCTAGATCCTTCGGCTCGCTTACGCTCGCTCAGGATGACGGGGCTTCCGTTGCGAAGCACCGGATGCTGGTCCTGTGCCGCAGGCACAGGTGCATGGGGTGAAAAAAAAGACCCCGGCTTCCTTGGGTAGGGGCCGGGGTGACAGTTAGACGCTGGTGACTTCGAAGCTGGGGGCGGGTCCAGATTTGACCACATCGACAGCATCTTCAAGGCTGCGACGCGCCGTCTTCAGGGCGGCTTCAGCTGCAGCAAGCTCGCTTACCGCAAGGTCTGCATGCCCGGCTAGATGGGTGATTTCCTTCATCCAGCCTGACACCAATGTCGTCTGCGCTTCAGCCATTTCGATAGCCATTTGCAGTTGTGCGTGGTTTACTCCATCGTTACACATGACAAGGCTCCTTAGGCTGATTGCAGCGTAGCAAGCAGCTTTGCCTTAGGCATGCCGCCACTGACGCGCTGAACCATTTTGCCATCTTTGAAGACCACAAAGGTGGGGATAGACATGACGCCAAAGCTCTGTGTGGTGGTAGGGTTTTCATCGACGTTCATTTGCGCGATGGTGTATTCAGGATGCTCTGTAGCTAGTTCGACCAGGATGGGGTGCATGGCACGGCAAGGACCACACCAGGGTGCCCAAAAGTCGAGCAGCAAAACGCCTTTGCTACCTTCGACATCGCTGGCAAAGCTCGCATCTGTTACTTGTAGTAGTTCGGACATTGTAGCCTTCTCTCTGGTTTGGACGTACTCAACTTAATCTATTTTACTCTGAAAAGGAGCTAATTAATCGCACAAATCGGGTAGGTCGTCAAGGTATTTCAAGGCGGCAAAGGCAGCCGTGGCGCCGCTGCCGGCAGCAGATATTACCTGCTTCAGGCTGCTGTCGGTCAGATCCCCTGCGGCAAAAAGACCGGGAATGCCTGCGACCTTGCATTCCTTGTCGACAGGAATATGACCGCGGGTGGCGCTGGTATCGACCAGTTCTGCAAGCAGTTCGTTGACAGGGTTGACGCCAACGAATTCAAAGACGCCGTCGACTTCGAGGGTCTGGCAGCTGTCGTCTTTCACATTTTGGACCACCAGACCTGTGACTTTGTCGCCATCGCCGACGATTTCAAGCGGAATGGCAGATAGCACCAGTTCGATTTTTTCGTTTTGCTTGACGCGTTCAACAGCTATGGGGGTGGCACGGAACTCGTCACGGCGATGGACCAGGTAGACCTTGCTGGCAAACTTGGTCAAAAACAGCGCCTCTTCAAGGGCAGAATCCCCGCCGCCTATGGCCACTACCGTGCGTTCCTTGAAAAAGCCGGCATCACAGGTGGCACACCAGGACACGCCGCGTCCCGTATATTCTTCTTCGCCGGGGATGCCCAGCTTGCTGGGGACGGCACCTGCAGCTACGATGACGGCACGTGCGTGCCAGGTGTCACCAGCATCGGTTTGCAGCTCGAAGCTGCCGCAGTCGAGCCTTGTCAGCGAGGTCACCGTCACAAAGAGTTCAATGGACGCACCATACATCTCTGTCTGTGCTGTCATGAGTCCGCTCAGCTTGCTGCCAGAAATACCTTCGGGAAAGGCGGGGTAGTTTTCGACCCATTCGGTCGTCGCGATTTGTCCGCCTGTTTGCTGGCGCTCGAACACGACGGTACTGACCATGCCGCGCGAGCCGTAAAGGCCGGCGGTTAAACCTGCGGGGCCGCCGCCAATGATGGCCAGATCAATCGTCTTGGTAGCTGCTTCAGTCATCTAGAGTATTTCCTCCCCAGCTCCGTCGAGCATCGAATCAGGCGCCGTACCCGGCACATTACCCGGCGTTGTAGCATCTGGCGCTGCCTGGTTAACGGCCTGCTCTTCGTGATCGATAAAGGCCAGAGCCTGCTGAGCCGTTTCATAGGCAAGCTGCTGGTTAATGTCATTTTGGGTTAGTTCGATGACGCGTTCCATCTGGGTGCGTGCACGGGTAAAGTCGCGTTGACCCACCATGTACAGCGTACCCAGGTTCAGGTTTGCCGCAACATTGTTGGGGTCTTCTTGCAGTACCGCTTCTGCCACCTGAATCGCACGTTCGGTGTTACCAGTGCGGAAGTACAGCGTCGCAAGATCGTTGCGTGCATCCAAATCATTGGCGTTCATGCGCAGGTAGCGCTCGAAGTAGTCGATGCCGCGCCTGCCATCCGTAATAACGGCAGCCTGGTCACCCTGAATGCGGGCTTCCTCGACGCGCATGAAAAAGAAATCTGCAAGTATTTTTACCGCGCCTGCATCACTGGGGTCAAGACGCAGTGACTCGAGCGCATTAAAGGCGTTCTCCTGATTGGGCGTCAGAAGCGCACGCTGCTCGCTTGTGAGCGTGCCCACGTTGCTTGTTGCACCACCGCTGCGCGCAAAGACTCCGGCAGACCAGGCAACCAGCAAAATAGCTAAAAAGACGCCAATCGAGGTGGCAAGAATCGTAATAGGAACTCGGTAACGCTGAAAAGGACGAACGATGTAGCGCTTTGAAAAAGACACGTCATCGCCGCTTCCATACTGCTGGACATCGATGTCATAGGTCTGCGCCTTGAGCAGCAAGTTCAGGTCGTTGGTGACCAGCTTGACATTGCAGTTACCGCCGCAGGCCTGCCCGCGCAGATGGGGGTGATTTTTCAGTAGGTAGGCCGTCGCCAGAATCTTGTCGTCAGAAGACCTGGTCGTAAAACCGTCAGGCAGGGGAATCCCCGAAGTATCCAGCGGCACCACGCGCAGGCGTCCGCCGTCAGGCAGGTCGACACCGTCAATAAGCGAGCCACCTTCGCCCAGATCAAACATAATGCGGCTGACCTCGCGACCTCTGAAACGCAAGTCGGCGTCAACGCGTGCAATTTTGAGTTTGTCCAATTCTGATAAGACGACTTCAGGTATGACGATTTCTGCGTCAGGGTATTCCATCAAAGCGGTCGGTTTTGTCAGCAAGACATTGGTGTCAAAGATGACAATGTTTTCAAGCCCTGCATTCTTTTGTGGCTTATGACCTGCTGCTTTAGCCGTTTTTGTATTTTGCGCCATGATTAAGTGGACTCCTCTTTTAGGTCCCGTATTAATTCTTGCAGTCTTTGTTCGTCATCGAGATAGTCGTCATCGTTTGATGGTGAGTCATCGGGATTCTCGTCGTTAGCTGAACCGGAACGTTTCCATACGTAGAAAGCAAGACCTGTTCCTGCTAATACAACTAGCACTATAATAGCAATTCTGTCTGCATAAGTCGCGGACACCCGTACACTTTCTTCTGCTATGAGGTGGTTGGCAGCCCAAAGCTGGATATCTATCGAGCCAGAGACGATATTTCGTAGCTCCACACTGGGTTCCAAAAAGGATTCACCTGAAAGAAATTGCTGGTGTGTGTACTCGGGGTACAGAATCACATTGTGCCCTTGGCTGACGTACCTAACATCCAAATAAAAAGGTTGCCCGGAACCATTGATGACCGTTATCGGCAAGACACCGCGCGAGCCTGCAAAGGTAATGGGGGAGGCGCTGATGTGTAAATCCGAAAAGCGCGCGTCGACGTAGCTGCTGACTTCGCGCGCAAGCGCTAGGCAGGCAGGCGCTGCTGATGACGCACTGAGGGTAATGCCAATCTGGCTAATCTGGACGCCTGCACCCGCAAAGGCAGCAAGGCTCGCCGTATCGTACTGGACGTACTCCGCATCCTCTGCAGCCAGCTCATCTGTCAGGGCATAGCTCAAACCCTCGATGGCCGTCCTGCTGCTTGCAAGCTCGAGTACAGAATCGGGCAGGCGCGGCGCGAGATCAGGGCTCGCAAAATCAAGCCTTGCCGGCGTCAAATCAAGGGGTGCCTCGGCGCCCATGATGTTAATCCAGCCATAGCGCGTAAAGAGGTCGAGGTTGCCCAGATACAGCGCTGTGGCCTCTGGGTCTGCCGTCCTGACAATCAGCGGTTCGACGGCCGATTCCTGCCGCGCGTCCAGCAGATGCAGCAAAAAGGCAGCGCGACTACTGTCGCTCGAGACGGCCGTGCTCAAAGAGGTCGAGGCAATCATGATTTCAGCAGACCTGTCTTGAGCAAGCAGCGCAGAGCGAGCCTCGCCCGTGTGTTGGGGGGCAAGACCTGCAGACTGGTCATCGACGATAATGCGCGTGGGATGGGTGGCTTGACCAGGAATAATCTGGAGGAGTGCGTCCATGTCATCAGCGGTCAGCTGGCTTGTCCAGGGTATGGTGACGCGCGCAGGCTCAACGCCTAGGTAGTCGCTGAGGACACGACGGCCTTGTTCGAAGTGCTGCGGCAGATCTTCTGTGCGACCCAGGGCTGACAGGATGGACAGGTTGGGGTCAGCGTAGCCCTGTGAGCTAAGGGTCAGGCGCCCGGTAGCCAGAGCATCGCGCAGTGCCGTGAGGGTTTCCTCGCCTGCCTGGGCACGTTCCGGATCAGCGTCTTGCGACGCCGCATCGAGGTCTTCGATGAAAAAAGCGGGTAGGGCAAGGCTTAAGCGCGCGCGCTGGTTTTGCTTTATCCAGCTGCAGACAGCTTCAAGCGATGCGCGACTGCTTTCGAAATTCCCCTCATCGGAGCCTGTCAAAAAGACACCATGTGCGTCGCGGGCCGGAAGGGCTGCCAGCTGGAAGGTGGGCAGGATGTTGAGCACGGGGCTCTCTGGATCATAGACGACCAGCAAGTCCTGCAGGGTCGCAGATTCGCTGCCCGATGTGGTGTTTGCCGTGACTATGACAGCGACATAGTAGACGCCTTCGCGCATCCCCAGACCATCGAGGTTGTCGCCTGATCGGCGCTGCAGCAGGTGACGAATGAGCTCTGGCTGACCGCTGGCTGTCGCTGCTGCCGAACCAGCGCCTTCTGCCGTTGATGCCCCGTTGGTGCCGTTGGTGACTGTTGTGCCGGCTGCGGTTGCTGTGTCTGCGGCCTCATGAGCAGCAGGTCTGTCTATCGTGACGCTGTCACCAAAGTAGTGAAAGGCCCAGCCGTTTTCTTCACGCATGAGCTGAAAGCGCAGGTTTACGGACACGAGGTCTGCCCCTGGTGTGATTTCGACCACATAGGAATAGCCGCCATCGAGGGGAATTGCTGGCCGATCAGTTGTCAGGCGAAAAGTCGAATCCCCCAGGCTTATCTCGGGCACAATGGTTTCAGGTTTGCCCAGATTGGTCCGGTCAAGAGGTGTTGCTGAGGCCACGGTAGGAGCAAGCACGACAAGGCAAAAAAGCCCCACAAGGACAACGGCCATCAGTGCTGAACTCAGAATTGCTCGAAAGCGGCGGCAGCAGTGCTGCCACAGGCTCGATGAAAGAGGTGAAAGACTTGTACAATGAGAGTTCATAGCCTACCATTTTATCAAAGCGAGCCATCCCGCGTAGACAATCGAGACCTGAAAGTGCAGCTCACACCATGGATTTGACGCCGCAGATAAGCGTGACACCTGCGCAGCTCAATGCGCAGATGCGCCGCCGTGCCTGTGCGGTTTTGCAGCAAGCGGGCATCGAAAGTCTTGACGCGCTGGGAAATGCCTACTGGGCTGACATCCTCTTTGTGACTTCAAAGCGACGCGAGAGCCTTGAAGCAGACGCGCTCGATGCGCTGGGAAAGGCAGCGGCGGGACTGGGCTACAGCCCTGCACAGTACGCGCTGCTCAGCGACGCTGACGCGCTGACGAGCGCTAAGCTCAATGCCTATCTCGATGCCTTAAGCTGCGACTTGATAGTCTTTTTGGAGCGAAATCTGGCGGAGAGCGACCAAACCAGCATCATGAGCGACTGCGTGACGGTGGTGCAGGTTAGCGATTTTTTCGCAGCCCTTGAGCCAGGCGATGATCAGCAAAAACGAAAACAAGAGGCTTGGGGTGAGCTTTTGCAAGCAAAACGCAAGCCCGCCATGCGCTAAACTAAACAGAGAGTCAGGGACAGAGGAGGCTACAGGTGACAAAGGACTACAACAAACTGGCAGAAGAGCTTCACCGAAAGCATGGCGGAAAGCTCACGACAAGCCTGCGCCACCAGGGCGACATGGGCAGAGGTGAACTATCTGCTTATTACACACCAGGCGTCGGTCACATATCGATGCTTGTCGCAGAAGATCAAAGCCGCCTGCGCGAGTTCACCTGGACCAAAAATCTCGTTGCCGTCATCAGTGATGGGTCAGCTGTCTTAGGCCTAGGCGACATCGGACCTGCAGCTTCACTACCGGTCATGGAGGGCAAGGCACTCCTCTTTAAGTATTTCGCAGACCTTGACTCGGTGCCCATTGTCATTGACTGCGACTCGACCGACGAAATTGTTGAAACTATCGAGCGCATATCCCTGAGCTTTGGCGCCATAAATCTGGAAGACTTTGCAGCACCGCGCTGCTTTGAAATCGAAAATCGCCTGAAGGAGAGTCTGTCCATACCCGTCTTTCACGATGACCAGCATGGCACGGCCGTCGTGGTGTTGGCAGCCCTTATCAATGCCTGCAAGGTAACGGGGCGTGACATGAATGAGCTGAAAATAGTTGTCGTTGGCATCGGGGCTGCAGGAACGGCAACCGCTCGCCTCATTAAGCAGTTTGCGCCAGGTGTCAGTATCGTCGGCACGGGCCGCGACGGAGCCTTAAGCCTGTCAGATGCAGGACTCGGTAGCGAGAAGCGACAGCTGCTGACAGAAGGGGTTCTGAGCGACGTGGGATCAGGTGAGCTAGCTCAGGTCATGGTGGGAGCTGACGTCGTCATTGGTCTGTCTGCCCCTGGGATTATTTCACCAGACATGGTGCGCAGTATGGCAAAAGACCCCATCATTATGGCACTGTCTAACCCGGTGCCAGAAATCTATCCTGAAGAGGCGCGCGCCGCCGGTGCAGCAGTGATCTGTACGGGTCGCAGCGACTTTCCTAATCAGGTTAATAATGCACTTGCCTTCCCGGGGATCTTTCGCGGTGCTCTCGATAATGGGGTGGCGAAAATCACCGATGAACATAAGATGGCTGCAGCACGAGCTCTGGCAGATTTCGTACCAGAGCCCTGTCCCGATAAGGTGATTCCCTCCATATTTGAAGATGGTCTTTCGGCTGCTGTTGCGCAGGTCATTGTATGAGTAAGCCCGCGATAAGCACCTCAGATATTGCAGCAGTCGTCAGGCAGCACCTAGAGGTTCTAGCGAGCCAGCTACGTCCTGATGTCGAGGCAGCCCTGGTAAATGCAATAGCTCGTGAGCGCAACCCTCAAGCGAAGGTGACCCTCGAGCTTCTCTTAGAAAATGCCCACCTTGCAGCAGACAAGGGCGTGCCGAGCTGTCAAGACACGGGTACGGTTTGGGTGCTGATAGAAGCCGGATCTGAAGCGCAAGTCGACTTTGCGGGCCTGCAAGAAGCGCTCAACCTCGTCGTCGCAGAAATCTATGAATCTCAAGGTTTGCGCGCCTCGACGGTGCGTGACGCGCTGAGCGACCGCCGAAACCCCGGAACCAATACGCCGGCCTTTGTCGAATATGTGCGCTTGGCTACCACAGGTCAGGACCGTGACTATCGCGTGGTCGTATCAACGATGCTCAAGGGTGCTGGCTCTGATAATGCGAGCAGCGTAGTTATGATATCTCCGGGCAGTACCAGCGCAGATATTGTGGCGGCAGTCTGCGAAGCGGTTCGCGAAAAGGCTAGCCGCGCCTGCCCGCCGCTCGTCATTGGCATCGGCATCGGTTCGACCTTTGACAAGGTCGCAGGACTGTCAAAGCGCGCCCTACTGCGCCCGCTCGATCAGACTGCACGCATACCAGAAGTCGCTGCACTTGAAGCAGAAGTGCTCAAAGCCGTCAACGAAACGGGCGTCGGCCCTGCTGGTTTGGGTGGCGATACGACGGCACTTGCGGTAGCTATCGAAACAGCCCCCAGCCACATCGCCTCGCTACCGCTTGCCATCAACCTGTCCTGCCACGCCCTACGCTCCCGCACATCATTGATGTGAGCTAGCGCGTAATGCCTTTCACTTACACTGCTGGGGACGCTGGACGCACTCCGCCAATTTGGTTCAAAAATTGGTACTAATCAACAAAAATACCAAATGAAAGTCACTGTTCGCACACAGGAATAGCACAGCAAATGTCGACCGTCAAACGGTCTTATACCTTGTAGTAATAGTCACATTTTGCGATAATATGTAGGCAATTCTGTATGCATGACCGCCGCGCCCCTCATGTCGGATGTCGGCGTGTCGATTCTCTAAACCAACAATTATAGAGTCGGGAGTTAGCTAGTATACTTATGGAAAATGAGCAATTAAGCACCGAAACTGCGGAAACGGAAAAGGCGATGAGGTGGTACGAACCGCCCGTTGCTGAAATCTTGAGCAAGCTTGACGTCAGCGCTGAAAAGGGTCTGAGCCCTGCCCGCGTCGAGCAGCTTCGCGAACAGCACGGCCGCAACGTGCTGGAAGAAGAGAAAAAAGAAGGCTTCGTCATGGGAGTGGTCCGCCACCTCAGCGACGTGTCCATCATCATCCTGCTGATTGCAGCTGCGCTTTCTTACTACATGGCCTTTACGGGAGCATCGGACTTTATTAAAGGTTCGGTTATTTTGGGTATCGTTATCCTGAACCTGTTTTTGGCGATGACGCAGGAGGGCAAGGCTGAACGCGCCCTGGCCGCGCTTGAAGAGATGACCGCGCCAAACTGTACCGTCATACGCGACGGGCAAAAGTTGGTCATCGATACCGCTGACCTGGTGGTCGGCGACATCATTGCGCTTGAAACAGGCGACGTGGTGCCGGCAGATGCGCGCCTCATCGAATCGAGTTCGCTCTATTCTGATGAAGCAGCCCTAACGGGGGAGAGCGTCCCTGCTGAAAAGTCTGCCAACGAAGTCATTGCGGGCACCGTTTTGGCGGGCGACCAGTTAAACATGGTCTTTTCAAGTTGTGTCATTACCGCCGGTAACGGTCTTGCAGTGGTTGTGGCCACGGGTATGCACACAGAGATCGGACGTATTGCTGAATCGCTGAAGGGCGGTAAGCGCACGAAGACCCCACTGCAGCGTCGTCTGGATGGTCTGGGTCGCATTATTTCTTATGTTGCGATTGCGTCGGCGATCTTCCTCTTTATCCTGGGTATGTGGCGTGGCGAAGACGCCATGAACATGATTATGGTAGCTATTGCCCTGGCTGTTGCTGCGGTACCTGAAATGCTGGCATTGACCGTTACGCTGACGCTGACAACGGCTGTTCAGCGTATGGCAAAGAAAAATGCCTTGATTCGCAAGCTACCTGCGGTTGAAACCCTGGGTAATGCGAGCGTTATTTGTTCTGACAAGACCGGTACCCTGACCCTGAATCAGATGACGATTACTCAGTTGTGGGGTCGCGCTGACGGTGCCTTTAGTGCCGACAGCGAATGGAACGAAAAGTCAAAGCGTTCACTGCTGCGTGCCTTTGCGCGTGCCAGTAATGCCACGATGGAAGTCGATGCATCTGGTGACAAGACCTTTATTGGGGACGCCACAGAAGTCGGTATCCTGAAGCTAATTGATAAGAAGAACCTGACCGACACCTTCTGTGAAAACTACGAGCGCGTTGCAGAAGTTCCCTTCTCAAGCGAGCGCAAAAAGATGTCAGTCATCTTGCGCGACCGTCGTGATGGCTCTTACGTCATCATGACCAAGGGTGCGCTTGACTGGCTACCGCTGTCATCTGAAAGTGACGAAAAGCTGTCTGAGGCCCGTCAGGTCCACGATGACTTTGCAGCTAAAGCACTGCGTGTACTGGCTATTGCCGGTAAGCGCTTCGAGACCCTGCCAGCAGAAGACAAGCTGGAAGAAGAAGTCGAAAACAACCTAAACCTCTTTGGACTGATTGGTCTGATTGATCCGCCCCGTCCTGAGGTTCTAGATGCCGTGCAGGTCGCCAAGCGTGCTGGTATTCGTACCGTCATGATTACCGGTGACCACGCCATGACTGCAAAGGCCATTGCAGAAGAAATCGACATCATTGATGAGGGTCAATGTGTTGTGACCGGTGCTGAGCTTGCTGACATGACTGATGAGTTCCTGACCGAACACGTCAAGGAATACTCTGTCTACGCCCGCGTGTCGCCTGAAGACAAGCTGCGTATTGTTAAGGCATGGCAGAAAAATGACGCCGTTGTTGCCATGACGGGTGACGGCGTTAATGATGCACCAGCGCTCAATGTTGCTGACGTCGGTGTTGCCATGGGTATCACCGGTACCGAAGTTGCCAAGGGTGCATCGGACATGATTTTGACCGATGATAACTTTGCGACGATTGTTGATGCCGTACGCGAAGGCCGCAACGTCTTCCGCATTGTGAAAAAGGTTATCTTGTTCCTCTTTGCCTGTAACCTGTCAGAGGTTGCCATCATGCTGATTGGTCAGATGGCTGGTTGGGGTCTGGTACTGACACCCATCATGCTGCTACTGATCAACGTTGTTGGTGACGGTATTCCCGGACTGCGTCTGGCAAACGAGCCAGCTAATCCGAACCTGATGCACCGCAAGCCGGTAGCACGCGACGAGAGTTTCTTTGGTGGTGGCATTGCAAAGTTCTTGACCCGTCAAGTAATCTTCTTTACGATTTCAGGTCTGCTTGCCTACTACTACGGTGCCTTTATTATCAATGGCGGTTACTACGTCAACATGGGCATGTCAGACCCACTGGGTCAGACCCTGGCCTTCCTGGCGATTGGTTGGTCATCGATCTTGCACATCTTTAACGCCCGTAGTTCAAAGTCAGTCTTTAAGAAGTCGGTTCGCGACAACTGGCCGCTGTTCTGGGCAGCCATGGGCATGATTGTTCTGTTCGGCGCCTTCATCGTGATACCTTTCTTCCAGCACATCTTTGCGCTGACACCACTGACCGCAGAGCAGTGGTTCTGGGGTACGCTGATTGCGCTGCTGCCAACTGCCATGCGTGAAGCCTTCGTACAGTACGACCGCATTATCAAGAAGCGTCGTGCGGCTAAGGGGATTGAAGAGAGTGGCCTCGACCTAGGCTAAATATACTTCGTAGTTTATGTAAAGGAGTACGTCCAATCCTGGACGTACTCCTTTTTTGTTGGGCGCACTCCGCCGGTGTTTATCCCCATTTGGGAATTCTTATCCACAGATTTACTATGTTCGCTTGACGCAATATATTGTGTGGGGTAGCCTACTAAGGCTCTATATATTGTGGTTGGTCAATTCTCTGTTTACTACTACGAAATGGAGCTCTTTTAGTCATTACGACTCGCAGCTTGCGTCCATTTTCTACAGCTGGGGGTTATGAAGAAGACGTATTCGCATTGAAGGGGAAGGTTTCATCGTGACCGAAAAAGCAGCAAAGACTCCAGCAAAGAAGGCCGCAAAGGCTCCCGTGCAGTATGACCGCGCGATTGACAAGCGCATTAAACCCAATGCTTTGACGGTGCTTGAACGTCGTTATCTAAAAAAGGATGATGAGGGTCAGCCTGTTGAAGAGGTCGCTGACATGTTCATTCGCGTTGCTGAAAACATCGCGAGTGCAGAAAAGGTCTGGGGTGCAACTGATGCTGAAGTGGCAGAACTTGCCGTTGAATACTATGACCTGATGACAAATCTTGAGTTCCTGCCGAACTCGCCAACGCTGATGAATGCCGGTCGTGACTTGCAGCAGCTTTCTGCCTGTTTTGTCTTGCCCGTCGGTGACTCGATGGAAGAGATTTTCGAGGCTGTGCGCAACACCGCGCTGATTCATAAGTCAGGTGGCGGCACGGGCTTTTCTTTCTCGCGCCTGCGTCCCAGTGGTGACAACGTGCGCACGACCCAGGGCGTGTCCTCAGGTCCGATTTCATTCATGAAGGTCTTTAATCAGGCGACCGAAGCGGTCAAGCAGGGTGGTACCCGTCGCGGAGCCAACATGGGCGTGCTGCGTATTGATCACCCCAACATTATGGACTTCATTACCTGCAAGCGTGAGGGTAATGACTTTGATAACTTTAATATCAGCGTGGCCCTGACCGAGGGCTTTATGGAGGCTGTGCGCGCTGGCAAGACCTATGAGCTGCTCAATCCTCGCACCGGTGAGGTCGAGGGCGAGCTGGATGCTGCTGAAGTCTATACAACGATTGTTGATCTGGCCTGGGCAACTGGTGACCCTGGTATTATCTTCATCGATCGCATTAACCGCTCGAATCCCACACCTGCGTTGGGCGAGTTTGAAGCAACGAACCCCTGTGGCGAGCAACCCCTGCTGCCTTATGAGGCCTGTAATCTGGGATCCATCAACCTGTCTAACATGGTAAAGACTGACGGCAAGGACGGGCTGGAAGTCGACTGGGATAAGCTGAAGCGCGTGACGCACCAGTCGATTCGCTTCCTTGATGATGTTATCGAGGTCAACAAATACCCGCTGCCAGAAATTGACGAGCTCGCCCGTGGTAACCGCAAGGTTGGCCTGGGTGTTATGGGCTGGGCAGACATGCTGATTATGCTGGGACTTGCCTATGACAGCGATGAGGCTGTTGCGCTGGGCGAGAAGGTCATGGGCTTTATCGATGATGAGGCTAAGGCTGCTTCACGCGACCTGGCAAAAGTGCGCGGTGCTTTCCCGAACTTCAAGGGCAGCATCTATGATGTACCTAAGGCAAAGCCCATTCGCAATGCAACGGTGACTACTATTGCACCAACGGGAACTCTGTCGATTATTGCCAGCTGTTCGTCTGGTGTAGAGCCGCTGTTTGCGATTTCATATGTGCGCAATGTCATGGATGACGACAAGCTGGTTGAAGTAAACCCCTTGTTTGAGGCCATGGCCCGCGAGCGCGGTTTCTATAGTGCTGAATTGATGGAAAAGATTGCAGAGCATGGCTCGTGTGAGGGTCTGGATGAGGTTCCAGAAGACTTGCAGCGCATCTTTGTGACCGCCCACGACATTAGCCCCGAATGGCATATCCGCATGCAGGCGGCCTACCAGGACCACGTCGACAATGCGGTATCGAAGACCGTTAATTTTGCTAACTATGCGACGCCAGAAGATGTTCGCCTCGTCTACGATCTGGCCTACAAGTTGGGCGTCAAGGGTGTAACTATCTATCGTGATGGGTCAAAGGATGCTCAGGTTCTGACAACGGGTGCGACGGCAAAGGCAGAAAGCCCCAGCATCGTTGGTGAAGACGGCGAAGCTCCTCACTTTGGAGAGCTCGAACCACGTCCGCGTCCTGATGTCACCATGGGCCGCACCGAAAAGGTCAAGACAGGCTGCGGTAACCTCTATGTGACTGTCAATTGGGATGAGACCGGCATCTGTGAAGTCTTTACCCAGATGGGCAAAAGCGGCGGCTGTGCAGCCTCACAAATGGAAGCACTCTCTCGTATGATTTCTGCCTCACTGCGTGCTGGTATCGACCCTGCTGCTTTGGTGGTGCAGATGCGCGGCATCCGCTGCCCCTCGCCGATGTGGGTGCAGGGCGGTGGCATGGTGCTTTCCTGTGCTGACGCGATAGGTATCGCCATGGAGCACGCCATCGAGTTTGCCGAAACCGGCAAGGTCAGCAATGGTGTGAGCAGGCATATTGATGCTCTGGACATGAAGACGGGAGCCTGCCCAGAATGCGGCAGCATGCTGGAATATGAATCGGGCTGCAATGTGTGTAGAGCCTGTGGATATTCTAAGTGCGCATAAGCAAAATACTCGCAATCTATACAGGGAGCTTGCTATAATTACGCTCAGATTTCAGACCGCCTGTGTCCAAAATGTGGACATAACAAGCGATTGAACTGCGAGGTTCATTATGAAGAGACTGTTTAGCAAGTTCTCTGTAGTGTTGACGGCCGCACTACTACTTACCCTAGTTGCCGTACTGCCTGCTATGGCAGATCCTGTCGAGCCACCATCCGAACCCGTTATGGATACGCAGATTAAGAAGAATCTTATTATGCCGACTAACGTAAGGGTTCCGGCAGAGGGTCTGACTTTTGAGTTTACTTTTGATCCCTTGGGGCAGCCACCAGCACCCCCTATTGATCCCCAGACCATCAGTTTTGACGGAGGAGCTGCAGGACCAGAACTCACGGGCTATTTTGATGTGTACAGTGTGCTTACAACGCTTAATGTCAGCTCGCTCGATGCCGGCCCCCAGAGCTGGATTGTGCGAGAGACCAAGGGAGATGTGCATGGCGTAGACTATGACACCCGTGCCTACAAGATGACGGTTCATTTTGCCAATAATGAAGATGAGGATGGCCTCGACATCGCAGCTGTAGAGATTTTCGCCTTGTCAGGAAATCCGATTTCTCCTGCTAATGACTTGACCAACATTGATGCGCAAAAAACCCGCCATGGCTTGGTGTTCACTAACACCTTTATGCCCAACGCAGGCCCTGATTCTGGTCAAAACTTCGCCCTGGCAATTGGCAAGACCATAACCAACCGAGTCAATGCAAACCTCAATACCGAGTTTGAATTCACCCTCGTCTTGACGGGGCCGCAAATGGCTGACGGCCATGTTGCACCCCAGATAGCCTTTCCTCTTGAGGCAGCCATCATAGCTGAGTCGGGGGAAACCACCATCTCATTGCCAGCCGCGACATCAAGCTTTAAGCTGCGGGATGGCGAGGTGCTAACGATAGCTTCTCTGCCAGCAGGTAGCTCCTACACCTTGACAGAGGCAGCGACCGACCAGTTTGCTCCCAGTGCTAGGATCGTATCAGATGGCGGTGACCCTGTTAGTTTTCCCGTTGACGCCCCTCGTGCTCCCGTTGGAGCAGCCCTTACCGCCGAAGGAAAGGTTGGGAATATCGGCTCAAACACCGCAGCCTTCATGAACGATCATGCCTTTAGTGTCCCAGCAGGTCTGGTGGTGAGCAACTTGCCCGTCTTTGGCATCATCCTGGGTGTCGTTGGACTACTGCTCTTGACCTCGCTGCGCAGCCGCAGAAGAGTCGAGCAAATGCCCGTATACTAGTAAGAGCAGGTCTGCTCCAGCACAACCTGCGCTTTAAGCGCATCAACAAGCACCAAAATGACACAGAAAGGCGACTGCCCCCACAAGGGTAGTCGCCTTTTACGATGAAAAATATCCTCTTCTAAGGTATCATGGCAACTATGACTATTGACGAACATAACAACAGTATCGGCCCCAGCGCCGTCATTGATTTAAACGCAGACGTCGGCGAATTCTTCGAAGGCGAAAACAGCTCTCACGACGAAAAGGTCATCAAGCGCGCAAGCAGTGTCAACATTGCCTGCGGCTTTCACGCAGGTGACCCCCAGGTCATGCAGCGTAGCGTCGATTGTGCCGTCAAAAATAAGGTCGCCATAGGCGCACTGCCGGGTCTGCCTGACCTCCTGGGCATGGGCCAGCAGATTCAAAAGATTTCACCCAAAAAAGCCTACGCGCAGGTCTTGTACCAGGTGGGGGCTCTGCAAGCCTTTGCGGCTGCAGCAGGAACCCGCGTGGTTCACGTCAAGCCCCACGGTGCCCTCTACACAATGGCGGCGCGTGATGCAGAGCTGGCGCGTGCCATCGCAACTGCGGTCGCAGACCTCGACTCAAATCTCATCTTGGTGGGTCTTGCGGGAAGCGAGCTCATCACAGCGGGCCAGGCGGTCGGTCTGCCGGTAGCCCGCGAGGCCTTTGCCGACCGCGCCTACAACAAAGACGGCAGCCTTGTTTCGCGCGATAACGAAGGTGCAGAAGTAGAAGACGTGGAGGAGTGCGTCCAGCGCAGCCTGCGCATGATTAAAGAACAGAAAGTCACAGCAATCACCGGCGAAGAGATTGAAGTCATTGCTGACACCTTATGCATTGACGCCGACAACCCTTACGCCGTCATGCTGCTTGATGAATTGCGTCGAGCTTTTCACAAAGAATCAATCGACATCAACTCACTATCAGAAATCGTTTCGGTCAGTAAGTAATGACTGCGTCCCAAGTTCATAGTACGGCCCATGCCTTGCCACGTTTTATTAAAGTGGGCGACACGGCCCTCTTGATTGAATTTTGCTCTGAGACACGTGATGCGGCTACAGCTCAAGTCAATGCATGTTTTGAGCTCCTACGGCAGGCAAAGCTCACGCAGATTATTGATTTCGTACCCGCCGACACAACGCTCCTGCTGGTCTATGATGCCGATATGACCAGTGGACGTGAGCTCGAAGCTCAGGTCAAGCAGCTTATTTCTGACCTGCCCACGGCGTCCGCCCACGCGGAACCCAGCGAGTACAGCAAAGCGAGTGAAGCTGACCAGAACACTGAGCATACCCAGCCCGCCTTAAACACAGAGCCCCACCAGGGAGGCGACAGCGCTGGCATCATCGTCGAGAAGCCAGGCACCCAGTCACTAATTGTCGACGAGGGCAGGTTCGGCTACCGCCACAAAGGCATTCCCAGTGCAAGCGCAGCTGACCTTGCGGCCTTTCGCCTCGCAAACAGCCTGGTAGCAAACCCCGCAGATAAACCGGGTGCTGCAGCTCTTGAGGTCACCATGATGGGTCCTACGCTGACCTTTCAAAAAAGCACCCTCATCGGCCTTGCAGGCACCGAGTTCGTAGCACGCCTTGACGGCATTTACATCCCCCGCAACAAGGCCTTGCTGGCCCCCAAAGGCAGCACGCTGACCATGCATAAGGCGAACCTCGGCTGCCGCGGCTACCTCGCCGTCGCAGGCGGCTTTGATGTGCCGCTGGTCATGGGCTCGCGCACGACCGACATGCCAGCAGGTATCGGCGGCTACCACGGCCGCGCACTCGAGGCAGGCGACATCCTGCCCACGCGCGAAGACGCCATCACCTACATCCCCAGCAGCAACGACCCCATCAACCTGTCACACACCTACGTGCCGCCGTCCGAACAGTTCATGGTCGACACCGGAGCCCCCATCATGGCCTTTGACACGCCGGTCGCCATTCCCGTCCGCGTCATCATGGGGCCTCAAGACGACCGCTTTACCCCTGAAGGCATCGAGACCTTCCTGTCGACGGGCTATGAGGTCGGCGCGCAATCAAATCGCGAAGCCTATCATTTAAAGGGGGAGTGCGTCCAAACTACCCAGGGCGCAGCCATCGTGCCAGAAGGTACGGTGCCAGGAAACATTCAAATCAGCGAAGAAGGACAGCCCCTGATTGTCATGCAGGACGGTCCGACCTTAGGGGGTCTTGCTAAAATCGCGACGGTGATCGAGCAGGACTTGCCCCTCATTGCGCAGGCAAAGCCCCTCGACACCCTGCACTTCACCCGCATCTTCATCTAAGGGGTTTTGATAAAACCGTCGACACGAGCCTTTGAGGCCTTGCTGGTGTGGACGCCCTCCGCCACTTCACTGGGGTTAATGTGGACCATGCAGTGTTTGACTTCAGGGATGCGCGCCTCGATTTCGTTATGGATTTCGTCGCCAATGCTGTGGGCCGCGCAGATGGTGTAATCACAGGGCAGGCTAATCTCGACATCGACGTAGATGCGGTCGCCAAAGACGCGGCTTTGAATCATGTCGACGCTTGTAACCTCTTTGTGTTCGCAGATGATGTCGTGGACGCGCTGGTCGAAATCTGCGCCGGCGCTTTGGTCGGTGACTTGGCCGACGGCTTTGTGGATGATGCTGATTCCTGTGCGGATAATCAGGACGGCGATGACGAGACTTGCGATGGGATCCATGATGGGCCAGCCGACTTGTGCCGCGGCGATGCCAATGAAGACACCTGAGGTCGCAAGCACATCAGAGCCGTGGTCAGCAGCGGCTGCTGCCAGAATGTCGCTGCGGTATTTTTTGGCGCGGGCTCGCGTGAAGAGGTACATGAAGGTCTTGAAGGCAATAACCAGGGCTGCAACCCACAGGGCAGCGGGGTTGGGGGCCTCGATGCCGTAGGTGGCACCCTGCCAGACTTTTTGCAGGCCGTCGAAACCTATGAAGAGACCGGCCAGGGTGACAACAGCACCTAGGAACATGGACACAAGGCTTTCGAAGCGCTCGTAGCCGTAGGGGTGCTTTTCGTCAGCTTCGCGGCTGGCGATGCGTACGCCCAACATGACGATGATGCCGTAGAAGACATCGCTGGCGCTGTTTGCTGCATCTGAAATGAGGGCTGCAGAGCCTGCCAGTACCCCGGCGATGCCTTTTATCGCCGTGAGGAAAATATTTGAAATCAGGGTGAAGAGGGTGATGCGCATGACACCGCGCAGCGCGACTTCGCGGCTGAGGCGTTCGGTGTGTCCAAAGTCGCTTTTGCCGGTGTCGCTGGTGTTTGTGTCGCCTGGAGTTTTCATCTGGGGGACTATGCTATCACTGTGACCTGCAGTTAGTCACTACTTATATAGTCAGGTGGAAATCGATGGGTTTTGCAGGCATATGAGCGCTCCTCATGTCCTCATTGTTTTAGGCGACGGGCAGCTTGACACTGAAGACACTGCCGCTGCCCAGTTGTGACTGCAAGCTGACCTGACCGTTCCAACGCTCGGCTGCCTTTTTGACCAGTGACAGGCCCAGGCCCGTACCGCCGTAGTCACGGCTGCGGCTGCGATCGGCGCGGTAAAAGCGGTCAAAGACAAAGGCTTGGTCTGCTTCTGCAATACCAGTTCCCGTGTCACTGACAGAAATCAGCCATCGCTGACGGTCATCGCTGCGCTCAAGGCTTAAAACAATCTGACCATCACTGGTATAGTGCAGGGCATTATCAAGCAAGTTGTCCAAAATGATGCTCAAGTCAGTAGGTGATATTTTTGCCAGTGCCGCTTCGGGCAGCCCATCTGCGTATTCGATTTGTAGCGATACGCCCTGAGCTTGCGCCGTGCGAGCTGGCATGATGACTGCCTGATCAAAGGCGGTGCGCAGGTTGCTGACGCTGTCAGCCTCGGGGTTTTCATCAAATCGCGACAGATCCAGCAGGTCTTCTGCGAGGCTGCGCATGCGTTTTGTCTCATCCTTGATGCTGTCGACAAAGGCGAGCGCAGCATCAGTGTTGCCGTCAGCAAGTGCCATCTGCAGCGCGTCGCCCAGGGCTTCTATACCGGCAAGTGGCGTCTTAAGTTCATGGCTGGCAGCAGCAATAAAGTCTGTTTGCATGTGTTCGAGTCGCGCCTCAATGCGCGCCGCCTCGACCTTGCTTGATCCGGCTTGTAATGCTTGAAGCTTTGACGAAAGCTGCGTCTGTGCCGTTTCGAGCTCCTGCAGTTCACGCTGCAAGCTGCTACGCACATCCTTGATGTTTTCGGCCACCAGGGCAAGTTCGGGATCCTCAAGGCGCGCAACGCCGCGCAGGGGTTCGCGTCCGCCTTGCGCACTCAAATCCTGCAGTTGCTTAAGCTCTGTCCGTGATACGAGTTGCCACTTAAACAGTTTCATAGCAGGGGCTTCCTAGCTCTTCGACGGCGGAGAAAAGCGATAGCCCACACCATGAACCGTTTGCAGATAATCAGGCATATCGTGATCGTTTAGCAGCGCGCGTAAACGCCTCATGTGAACGTCAATGGTGCGCGAAGAATTCAGGTGGTCTTGACCCCATACTTGCTCGGACAGCACGCTGCGGGAAAGCACTTCACCGGGTTTTGATGCAAGGGCATGTAGCAAGGCAAACTCCTTGGCGCGCAGGGCCAGATGTTGCCCACGAATGAGCACCTCGTGTTTCAGTGGGTCAATGATGAGGCTTTCGTTTTCTGCAAAGCCCTGTCCCAGATCAAAGTTCAGGACCGTCTGTTTTTCTGCGCTTGCTGCTTCTTTTGATGCACTGCTACTGCGGCTGTTGCGTCGCAGGTTTGCACGCACTCTCTCGAGCAATTCTTCAAGTGCAAAAGGCTTACTGACATAGTCGTCTGCGCCTAATCGCAGGCCGGCGATGCGGTCATCGGTTTCGCCCAAGGCGCTCATCATGATGATGGTGACGTCGTGGTCCGTTGCGCGCAGCGTTTCACAGATGTCGTGTCCGCTCATGCCGGGCAGCATGACGTCTAACAAGATCACATCGGGCTGGTAATCTGCAGCTGTTTCGACTGCCGCCTGCCCTGTGTCAAGCGATTTCACTTCAAAGCCTTCGCGGCGCAGCGCAAATTCGACGCTGTTGCGAATGGCAAAGTCATCTTCGATAACCAGTATGCGCGCAGATTCTGTCATGCTTTTATAATCTCATGAAATGCCCACTTTCCCAAGAGGTAAAAAGTTTGTAACCTTGTTTTTAATACATTTTTAACATCTTCAACTGATAGTTTACCTGCGTCTAACACCCGAACAATTGGCAGATTCCTAAAATATGTAGGAAGAAAAGAATGCTCGTGCCGTTTCTTAGTTCTTGATGAAGAGAGAGGGAAGGTGCTGGTACATGAAAAGGGGAGGAAAGAGTATGTTTGAAAGAAAGCCAATTGTGGCAGAACTTACGACGCCAAAGGCGCAGCTGCTGTTAATTGCTTTGTTTGTACTGGGTGTTTTTGTTCTGACTTTTGTCACGGGCTGTGGGAACGCTGATGAGACAAGCAGCGGGTCTGCTTCTACTGATGCGCCTGCCCAGGGCGAGGATCTGACGGGAATGTTGACTGTCGAGGGCTCAGACACTATGGTCAATATTGCTCAGGCTTGGGCAGAAAAGTTTATGGATGAAAATCCGGGTGTCATGATTACCATCAAGGGTGGGGGCTCTGGTGCGGGCATTGCGGCACTGATTAATGACACGGTTGATTTTGCCCTTTCAAGTCGCGATGTTAAGGACAGCGAATTTGAAGAGGGCGAGGCTCATGGCGTCGACATCGTCGAAAATGTAACTTCCTATGACGGGATTGCAGTAATTGTGAACCCAGCTTCAGGCATGACGGGCATAAGCCTTGATGACTTGGGCAAGGTCTACCGCGGCGAGATTACAAACTGGTCAGAAGTTGGCGGAAATGACCTTGATATTGTGCTGATTGGACGTGACAGCGCATCAGGTACTTTTGCCTTCTTTCATGATGAAGTGGTTGGTGCAGACAACGACTATTCGCCCAGCATGCGAAATATTAAGACCAATATGGGTATTGTCAGCGAGGTCACGGGCAACCCAGGAGCTGTTGGTTACGTAGGAATGGGTTACGTTACTGACGACACGGTGACGCTCGAAATAGATGGTGTCTATGGCACGGTAGACCATGTTCTTGATGGTAGTTACCCCTTGTCTCGCAGAATGCTGATGCTCAGCAACGGACAGCCCGCAGGCATAGCAAAGGCCTTTTTCGATTGGATTGAAGGGCCAGCAGGTCAGCAGATTGTAGCTGATGAAGGATTCGTTCCGGTTAACTAGGCAGAACAAACAAATGAATAATCCTGCGAATACAAAAAAGAATAGAATAATTCGTTTTCAGACGGGGCTAGCAGAGTCTGGGCAGACCACCTTCAATGGTCTTCGAAACACCCGTGGCCTTGACTCTGCTGCCACCATCTTTATTTCCGTGCTGGGGTGGACAGCCATATTTGTCCTCATAGGAATTGCAGCATTTCTGATTCAAAGCTCACTTCGGGCATTTGATGAGGTAGGGATCTGGTCGATGATCGCAGGCAGCGGCTGGTTCCCTACCTCATCTAATGCTCGATACGGCTTCCTTCCAGCACAAGTAGGTTCCATATGGGTAACGACCGTTGCTCTCAGTGCCTGCGTGCCCATTGGTGTGTTGTCAGCTGTCTACCTGTCAGAGTTTGCCAGCAAGCGTTTTCGTGAAGCAGCTAAAACGGTCATCGAGTTTATGGTGACTATTCCATCAGTTGTTTTTGGCTTGATAGGTCTGGCTGTTTTGGTGCCCCTTATCAGACAGCACCTGCCAGTCGATTCGGGTCTGGTCGCGCTGACGGCAGGCCTTGTGGTGGGTATCGTCTGCCTGCCGACCATTATTTCGATATCAGAAGATGCGCTCCGTTCGGTTCCCAGCGAACTGCGACAAGGCTCTTTTGCCTTGGGCAATACGCGCTGGCAAACCGCCTATAAGGTCATCTTGCCAGCAGCAAGCAGTGGCGTTTTTGCCGCCGTCATGCTGGGCATGGGGCGCGCCATTGGCGAGACCATGGTCGTGCTCATGCTTGCTGGTAACGCCGGCATCATCCCCGCAAGTCCGCTTGAGGCTGCCCGCACGATGACGGGAACCATCGCACAGGAAACAGGTGAGGTGGTGCGCGGATCAGTCCACTTTTCGGTACTCTTTACCCTCGGCCTGGTGCTCTTTGTCATTACCTTTGCCATAAATCTCTTTGCCGATATGATTCTTGAGCGTAGTAGAAAGAAGTGGCGCAGATGAGCGGCTCGAAAAGAAAAGAAGTCATCACCTTTAGCGACTATGACAGTCGTGGTGCCCGTCGCGTCGAGGCAATTGTGCGCACTTTCACTATGATTGTCACCATTGCCATGATGACCTTGGTTCTGTTTTTGCTCGCCTATCTTTTTGTGCGCGGAGTAGGGTCCATCAACTGGCAATTCTTAAGCGACATTCCGCGCGACCGCATGACGGGTGGCGGAATCTGGCCTGCCATTGCCGGAACCTTATGGCTTATTGCACTGGTCAGTGCCTTTGCCTTACCCATTGGCATTGCTACAGGAATCTATCTGGCAGAAATCGCAAAGCCCTCAAGACCGGTGCGCGTTCTGCGTGTTGCCATAGCCAACATGGCAGGCGTCCCATCGGTCGTCTACGGACTGTTTGGCTTTGCCGCCTTTTCACTGGCCCTAGGCTTTGGAAAGTCCCTGCTTGCCATGGGCTTGACTCTGGCCTGTGTGACTCTACCCGTGGTCATAACGGCAACAGAAGAAGCCCTGAAGCAAATCCCCAACGAGCAGCGGCAAGCTGCCATGGCACTGGGTTGTACCCGCGCAAGAACCTTGGGAAAAGTGATTTTGCCTACGGCCTTGCCCGGTATTTTGACAGGAGCCATATTGGGGCTATCGCGCGCTGCAGGTGAAACGGCACCTATTCTTTTTACCGGTGTTGCCTTTTTTGCACCCGTAGCAACAGACGTCATGCAACCGTCCATGGCTCTGCCTTACCACCTTTACATCATGGCAACCCAACCAACAACACCGGCACCTCATATTGTGTGGGGAACAGCCTTAGTGCTGACCGGTATGCTCAGCATTACTAACGCCGCCATTGCAACCTGGCGTAGTGCTAAAAGGAGAAAACTACAATGGTAACAAGTCCTGCGAAAACAGATCTGCCGTCGAAAAAGGATAGAGCCGGTCGCTTTGTCTTAGAAGATGTTTCTGTGTCATATGGCAATGAGAAAGCACTTGAAGCTGTCAGCTTCTACATAGAGCCACACAAGGTCACGGCAATGATTGGACCTTCGGGTTGCGGAAAGTCGACCTTGCTGCGCTGCCTCAATCGCATGAATGATGCGATTGACAATGTCAAAGTGGGCGGCAAGATAATGCTTAACGACAAGGACATTTACCAAAAGGCCGTAGATCCCGTATCACTGCGGATGTATGTCGGTCAGGTGTTTCAGCGCCCCAATCCTTTTCCGCTTTCTATCTATGACAATGTTGCCTTTGGTCCACGCACGCAAGGGATTCGCAAAAAGGCGGAGCTTGACCAGATTGTCGAAGACAGCCTTAAGAAAGCGGCCATCTTTGATGAGGTCAAAAAGAGTCTTAAAAAGCATGCTTTCGAGCTTTCTGGTGGGCAGCAACAGCGCCTTTGCATTGCACGCGCACTTGCAACAAAACCTGGAGTACTGCTGATGGATGAGCCCTGTTCTGCCCTCGACCCCATTTCAACGGGCATGATTGAAGAGACCGTCCAGCAGTTAAAAGAGTCGATGACCGTGGTCATGGTTACCCACAACATGCAGCAAGCAGCACGAGTTAGTGACACCACCGTTTTTTTGCTGCGAGAGTCCATGGAAGAGCCTGCCGGACTGGTTGAAGTCGCTGAGACGAGCACCCTGTTTACAGCTCCTCGCGATAAACGAACAGAGAACTATATAACGGGTCGCTTCGGTTAGGGGATCCCCTGCTACGCGGGAAGCTTTGGCACAATTGGCGTAAAATGGTGCCCATGGGCTTTTTGCGAAACATACCACTTGCCATGGGCGGGGTAGCGCTTGCTACGGCTGGTTTAGGAAACCTCCTCTTTAGCCCCGGCGGGCTGTTCAATGAGCCCGTGAGCCTGTATTTACGCTATGGCTTTGGTGGGATTGCCCTGCTGGCCTTGATTCTTTTGGCGCTGCGTCTGTGCTTTGACCTCGAAGGTGCAAAGCAAGATTTGACGAGTCCTGTCGCGCTGACCATGATGCCTGCAGCTACCATGGCAGCCCTGCTTTTGACTATCTACCTGGCACCCATAGCGCCCGTTGTTGCCCTTGTTTTGTATGCGATTGCTGCCGTCGTACAAGTGGGGATTATTATCGTCTTTGTGCGTCGCCATGTGCTTAATTTTGCCCTGCCCCAGGTCTATGCCAGTTGGTTTGTGGCGACGGTGGGCATCCAAGCAGTAGCCATTGCCAGCCCCTACATGAATCAGCCGGTCATAACAGTCATCGGACATGTCGCCTTCTGGCTGGGTTTTGCTGCCTACTTTGTGGTGCTGGTGCTTGTGGCAGCGCGCTATCTGAAACACCGCGAAATACCTGAAAAATATCGGCCGACCATTATGGTTTTTTCTGCACCCATGGGGATTTGTATTGTTGGATATCTATCTGCTTTTCCGCAAGCTTCGCCTACGCTGCTGACCTTTATGCTGATAGTGCTGTTCTTTAGCTATTTGGTAGCACTGGCTGCACTGCCCGGGCTGGCGCGTCTGCCCTTCTATCCAACCCATGCGGCACTAGGCTTTCCCATGGTGGTCAGCGCAACAGCCTTCAAGATGAGCCTTGCTTTTTTTAGCAAGCAGGGCACAACGGGATTTTTTGCTGAATTTTTTCTGCCCGTGCTTGCCTATTTTGCAGAGATACTGGCCCTGATAGTGGTCCTGTATGTGCTTCTGCGTTACCTGCTGTATTTTGCAGGACTTAGGCGCGAAAGCAGGGTGGCTAGCTAATGCATAGATCTGCGAAAGAGGGAAGGACAGAATATGAGTAAGGTGGTCAAGCGGACTATTGGTCTTGCCTTAACCCTGGTGCTTGCGCTCGCACTGACTGCCTGTGCGACACCGGTGGTGCCAGAACCAGAGCATGACCCTGAGGTGGCTGTCGACCTGGAAGTCGTGCCGACTGATGTCAGTACCTTGCCTACCATTAAGCTAGGTGCCCTTGACAGCGATGACCTGCTGCCCCTCATGGTGGCACAGCACGACGGTCTGCTTGAGCAAAGTGGACTGAATGTCGAAATCGAACGCTTTGCAGGCATAGACGGTCTGCACGTTGCCATTACCAGTGGGGATATTGACGCCCTGGTGACAGACATTGTTGATGTGGCGCTACTGACCTCGCTGGGTAACCCGCTGAAGATTACGACATCTGTCTATCAGGTGCTGCCTGCTGATCCGACGGGGACTGGTGCCGCTGCAGATGGAGCAGAAGCAGACGTCGCCACAGACGGCAGCGTTTCGCTTGAAACAACACCGCAGGCCCTGCATGAAACCCTCTTTGACCTGCCCAGTAACATGGTGACCATGCGCGTCCTAGCCTTTAGTCAGTCCTTCATATTGGGCAACACGGCAAGCGGCGAGACGACCTCTATCGAAAGCGCTGCAGAAGCCATCAGCACCCTTAATGCCGTCCTGACAGAGGCGGCAGCCCGCGTTGATAGCTCGGGTGAGAGCTATCGTCAACAGCTGCTTGATGCTGGCGTGCCCGCCCAGCACATCTTCGAGCTAGCCCCCAGCTATCCGCTGCCAGCACTGATAGGGCGCGAACGCGACGAGGCCTTGCTACGCTGGCTTTACGACAATAATCGCGTTCCGGTGCAGCTATCTTACGACGATTTGATTTTCATTCCCGGCACCTCGTGAGGCACGCGCTAGCTTCGCCGTGAGCGAAGTAAAAAGGAGCAATGTGCTGACATGCGGTGACTGCAAGCGACATTCAAAGCGTCAGCGACTGACCATTCATGGAAAGAACGTGAGGGTACTTGCACGGACGGGCTCAAGGCTCTATACTTTGTAATGCTTTCAAATTCCTCGGTAGCTCAACGGCAGAGCATCCGGCTGTTAACCGGAGGGTTGCTGGTTCGAATCCAGCCCGGGGAGCCACTTAAAACTTGCAGGTCAGAAGCTCACTTTCCAAAAGTGCTCTGGCCTGTTTTCTTATTTCAAGAGCGGGGGGGGAAGATTATCATGGCGCACAGCCAGCGACCTATAAGATCAGCAATCGCTGCTCTGATCACCGTTGTACTATGGGCATCTGCCTTTCCCGCGGTTAAATTCCTGCTGGACTACTACAGTGCAGAAAGCATCCTGGTCTTTCGCTTCGGTATAGCAGGTCTGGTGCTCCTGGTCGTTATGCTTATCACCAAGACCAAAATGCCTGACAAAGAAGATCTTCCGTTGCTTGCTCTCGCAGGCTTTCTGGGGATTTTTCTCTACGCTTGGCTCTTTATCGTGGGCATTAACAGCGTGTCTTCTGGGGTAAGCAGCTTCCTGATAGCCTCTGCCCCCGTGTTTGTCACCTTGATGTCGATTCTTCTGCTGAAAGAAAAGGTGAGGCTGCTGACCTGGATAGGCCTCGTCATCAGCTTCTGCGGCCTCGCCCTGGTCACACTGACCCAAATGACGGGCTTTGCCTTAAATACGGGCGTCATTTTACTGCTGGGTGCCAGCCTTTCGACCAGCATCTACACCATTATCCAGCGCAAGCTGACCGCGAAGTACAGCCCTTTCGAGGTCACTGGCTATGCCCTGGTCTTTGGCTCGCTCTTTACCCTAGTCTTTCTGCCCGGACTGATCCGCGAAATCCCCAGCGTACCGCCTGCCATCAACCTCATTCCGCTGTACCTGGGCATCTTTCCTGCAGCCATAGCTTACCTGTCCTGGTCCTACGCCCTAGCACGCGCCCGCAGTGCTGCGCAGGTCACCAGTTTCCTCTACCTGATACCTTTTCTTGCGACCATCATGGCCTATCTGTGGATTGGCGAAGTCATCACGATGGCAGCCTTCATAGGCGGCGTCGTCATCATCGCCGGCATGATTATCACCGCCTCCGTCAAGAAAACCAATTAAGCGGCGGAGTACGTCCACACCAGCTTCACTTACGTGCCTTAACCCCATGCACCTTCGGCATAACGCCAGCGAGCGTCTCAAATAATTGAATTTGTAGCGGATATGTAGTACAATCTAAAACTGAACAAGAGGAAGGGAGCATCCATGAGCACCGCGTCAACATCAATCAGGTTAAATACAGAAAATCGTGATAAAGCAAATGAGGTCTACGCGAAACTAGGAACTAATCTTAGTAGCGTGGTTAATATGCTAAATGCTCAAGTGGCCTTGCACGGTCGTATCCCTTTTGAGCTTGATACACAGCCCCGCTATAGCGCAGGAACTTTGGCAGCAGCCGCAGAGTTGGAAGCATATATCCGTGGAGAGGTTGACCTGCCTAAGTATGCCACACCAAAGGATATGTGGAGAGCACTAGATGCTGACGAATTGTGACGACTATAAGTACGAACCTGTTCCTTCTACAAAGTTTAAGAAAGACTACAGGCGAGCCAAAAAACGAGGGTTACCACTCAAAGAACTCCATGAAGTTGTGGACGCTCTCGCAAAGGGTGAGAGTTTAAGTACAAAGCATAAGGATCATCAACTTAAGGGCAGTATGAAAGATTACCGAGAGTGCCACATAAGACCAGACTGGTTACTTGTGTACCGAATATATGAGGATGAGCTCATCCTCGCCCTTGTTGAAACAGGCAGTCATGCCGACCTATTTGATATGTAATAATCCACTGGCAAATCACAAATCTATACTAAATATTCGCAAATACGTCGAAGGATAGAAAAGTGAGGTTCGAAAAATGTTTAGGCATCAAATCGTAGTAAGTGGTGACAAGGTAGCTGCACAACAG
>Ga0123353_10000913_pt1 | contig 36031 bp, 33 predicted proteins | sample TergutLab28metaG_3_FD_92763 | JGI IMG/M metagenome (GOLD analysis project Ga0123353, IMG submission 92763) | Labiotermes labralis P3 segment gut microbial communities from Petit-Saut dam, French Guiana - Lab288 P3 | ecosystem: Host-associated > Arthropoda: Insects > Digestive system > Gut ... | reverse complement strand
TCCTTCATCATAACAGCTTCTGATTCCAATTGGATTAACTTTGCCCCAGTAATCTTCTTTCTGCGGATGAACTTCCGGATCTCCATACACTTCCGATGTAGAGGCTTGCAGGATTCTTGCCTTTGTTCTTTTCGCAAGGCCAAGCATATTGATTGCACCATGAACAGATGTCTTTGTAGTCTGCACCGGATCAAACTGGTAATGAACAGGGCTTGCAGGGCATGCAAGATTATATATTTGATCAACTTCTACATAAAGAGGAAAAGTTACATCGTGCCGGAGGAGCTCAAAAAAAGGATTTCCGATAAACCGGCTTATATTCTTTTTAGTACCGGTAAAATAATTGTCAAGACATATAACATCGTTACCTTCTCTTAAAAGCCTTTCACACAAATGCGAGCCAATAAAACCCGCTCCGCCTGTTACAAGTATTTTTTTCAATGGAATCTCCTTTTAAAAATATTATATCTTTTCAATTATTTTTTATCTATATTTCTCTTTAGCATTTTCTTTTTAAATACTTTTATTATTTTATTTGTAAAATCTCTAACAACTTCTCCATTAACAACTTTAATAACATGAGTAGTTGATACATCTTTTGTTCTTGGAACAATAACAACTTTTCCCTGACTATACAGATAACCAAACCAGTATTTTACATACTCTTCATCATCTGCAGCAACAAAAACAGCATCGATTTTATACTGTTCCATGAATTCATCCACTTTTACAGGATCAAAAGCATGCGGGCCATAGGATCTGTCAATAACAACAACATCATCAACATAACGGCAGGCTTTTAATATTTCAACCCGCTCATCCTGATTAAAAATAGGCTTCCTTTTTTCTTTTGTGGTAAGCTCATCTGAATCTACAGTAACAACAACTTCTTTAAACATATCTTTTGCTCTTTTTAAAAGCCTTACATGCCCAACATGAAAAAGATCAAATACGCCATTTACTGCACATCTGTTATAGTTCAACTTTATTCCTCTCTTGCCTGGATACAGGCATGCCTACCGCAGAATATATAAATCCTGCTTTTTCAATCATTTCTTTATTATATATATTTCTAAGATCAATAAATATATTTCCCTTCATTATTTTCTTTAATTTTCCTAAATCAATTGCCCGGTATTGATTCCATTCAGTGACAACAACAACTCCATCCGCACCTCGACATACGTCATAAAGGTCATCAAAATATTCTACACTGGCAGGAAGTAGTTTTTTTGCTTCTGAAATTCCCTGCGGATCCGTAGCGCGTATAACAGCATTGCCATTTATAAGAGCAGGAATAATTGTAAGAGAAGGAGCTTCTCTCATATCATCTGTTTCCGGTTTAAAAGTAAGTCCAAGAAAAGCAATTGTCTTATTATGCTCGCTGCCGCCAAGCGCTTCCCTTATTTTCCCAACCATAAGAGATTTTTGTGAATCATTAACATTTATTACTGATTCAAGAATTCTTGCAGTCATTCCATTATCATGAAAAATTTTAACAAGAGCGCTTACATCTTTAGGAAAACAGGATCCGCCGTATCCTGGTCCTGCATGCAGAAATTTAGGGCCTATCCGCTTATCAAGCCCCATTCCTTTTGAAACATCTTTAACATTGGCTCCAACTTTCTCGCAAAGATTCGCTATCTCATTTATAAATGAAATTTTAGCTGCAAGAAAAGCATTGGAAGCATATTTTATAAGCTCTGCTGTTTCCAGCCCTGTCATTACCATTGGAGTTTCAATTAAATAAAGTGGCCTGTAAAGCTCTTTAAGCATTTCTTTTGCTCTATCGCTCTCAACTCCAAGAACAATACGATCGGGCCGCATAAAATCGTTAATAGCAGAACCTTCCCGTAAAAATTCAGGGTTTGATGCTACATCAAAATCTGCAGAAGGATTTTCTTCCCTTATTATTTTTTCAACACTTCTTGCTGTTCCTACAGGAACAGTGCTTTTATCAACAATTACAGTATATCTTTTTAAGTGTAATGCGATCTCTTTTGCTGCTTCATAAACAAAAGTTAAATCCGCATAACCATCTCCGCGCCTGGAGGGCGTGCCTACTGCAATAAAAACAATATCTGCCGTTTCAACATGAGGAGCATAATCAATAGAAAAATTAAGCCTTCCTGCTTTTGCATTTTTTTTAACAAGATCTTCAAGCCCTGGTTCGTATATAGGCATTATCCCTTTTTCAAGAGACTTGATTCTTTCTATATTTTTATCAATACAGGTTACATCCCATCCAAATTCAGCAAAACATGCTCCGGAGACCAGTCCTACATAACCTGTTCCAATGATTACTATTTTCATTCAGCTTTACTCCATAAAAACCAAATTTTTATCATAACTTTTTCCAGTTTAATCTTTATAGATACTCCATGAGTCAGGATCAAATATTGACCCCCTTACCCGATAAGATCTAAACTTCGTAGTATCTCTCTTTAAAAAATCACTCCATATTTCATTGATTGAACTAAAAATACGATCCCTTTCTTCTGTTATTTGACGCGGATCTTTTTCAGAAGAGAAGAGTATATCTGTCTCTGCTGCCAATATCGCAGGGATATCTGCGGAGGTTAATCTGGCAGAGCTAACGTTAACAGGCCCGCTGGCGTCAAAGCCTTTTACAAGCAATAATGACTGAGCGCGGGAAGTATCATCAATAACTCTGGAATTATTTAATTGTTCCGGCAATCTTATATCATTATCATTTGAACTGTTGCCATGATCAGAAAGAATTATAATCATTGTATTATCATATACATTATTTTCCTTCATCCAGTTAAACCAGTTCGCCATTACATCTATAAACTTTTTTGCAGCATACTGGGCTGCTCTGGGAGAATGTAAGTTAGCAATATCATTGTTATCAGGGAATTCATTTTTTACAGGATTTCCATTTGAATCTATACCATAAGGGCTATGGGGAAGCTCGTTATGAATATAAAAAAACCTGTTTTCACGACCATTTGTTGATGATATTTCAGGCAGCAAATCAATATAGGAAAGATGAGATATCGCATTCTTTCTCAATTGCTTTAATAAAGCTGATTTCCTTAATATTATCCAACTTGATTTATCATATATGATAAATTTCCAGTGAGAAGGTGCTGAGTTGAAAATTGAAAGCATAAATAATATTGCTGCTTTACCTGATCCCCCCTCATCTTCATACCCATGCTTGTTTCTCCAGTAATTAATATAATCATTTGGAAATTCAATTGAAGCGCCCCTTGTTTCAGAAGCCTCGAAATACATAGGATTTGCTACTGTCGCTTGATAACCTGCATTATAAATATTTGAGAAAAAAATAGATGCTGCTTCTTTTATCTCTTCACGCCCTGTCTTGCCATTATTATTTAATTTTACAGACATATAATCATGTCCTGCAAATATCCCGGGGAAAGAAGGCGCTGTCATATATGCAAGAGCAAGGCAATCCGGGTAGTATGTAAAACCCGATAACATCTCTGAATACTTTTCATCTTCTTTGAGTATTCTTCCAAAATAATTCCCATTAAACATATCTGCTATAACAAATACTACATTCTTCCCTTCCAGGGAAAACTCATGGCTGCTGTATGCTGAATCAGGCAGCTTTGCATCTGTACTTTTTTCAACCATTAAGGCTTTATGATCTGATTTAATTATTCTGTCCCCTATTGTAAACAACATTATTGCTACAAATACAGGACAAGCGAATCTAACTATATTTATTTTTTTTCTAAACAAATATCCTGTAAAAATCCATAGTCCTGTTATTATAAAACAGTCCATTAAATACTTTACCAGCGGCATATTAAATATTGCCCTTTCATTCTTAAATGTTACAGCATCTAACAAACCGGTATTTAGCCTTAGTATCATACTAAATATAAGTGCGCTTATTATCATTAGCAGAATAATCCTGATAAATAAAACCTTTCCTCTATCGTGCAAAATAAAAAATAATATAAGCGAAATAATAAATGGTATTATAAAAACAACAGATAATATTAGTACAAGTGATTTTATGGAGATCCCTATATCTGCCGGTGCAGAAAGATAATAAACAAGAGGCTGATAAAATAATAAAAAAAATAAAAAAGCAAAAATAATCAGGAAAGCCACACTCTTATCCAACACAATAACATCTTTATTTGTTTCTTTATTTTTGGAAAAAAGCGGATAAAGTATAATAATATTTAACAGAAATACTGTTAATAATTTTATATTTTCATTTGAGATAAATGGGTTATGATTTCTGTATTTTAAAAATATAAAAAAGACAGGAAAAGAGAAAATCCATATTAAAAATAATATTACTGTCTTTTTTGAAATTTTAAATTTTAATAGAGAAAAAATAGTAGATAATATTGAAAGAGAAAGAACAAGCACCATGGCATACTTAAAATCAGTAGTCCTGTTTGCCATCCACCAGACTTCAAGTGAAAAAATAAGCACAAACAGAAAAAGCACAATAATATTAGGCTCTCTTTCTGTTGTTTTTTTACAAATATTCCTGGCAGATAAAAATAAATTATACATTTCTTAAACCAACTTTTTATAACTAAATAACATCTCTGTAAATTTTTATATTATTATCACAAATATTGGTCATGTAAAAGCCCCATGATTTTATCACTTAAATTCATTAAAAAAATATGCCCTGATATAGGAGGCTTAAGACTTTTTTATCATAATCCTTTTTGATTTTTGAGCCAACTCTTGTTTGAAATAAGTTTGTGATAATTAACTTGCTTTGGGGTAATAAATTTTGTTATAATTTATCCATAATCCCAAAAAGGCAAATCTTAAGGGATATATCCTCGCGGAGGCATGATGGCAATTGTTGCTTTGGAAAATGTAAAAAAGATTTACCCCTTGGGAAAAACAGAGGTAACTGCTTTAAAAGAAATCTCATTTGAAATAGAAAAAGGGGATTTTATCTCAATAGTTGGGCCATCTGGTTCCGGAAAATCTACAATATTAAACCTTATTGGATGCATTGATATTCCAACAGAAGGTGTTGTAAAAATAAATGGCATTGAAACAGAAAATTTATCTGACCGGCAAATAACAGAACTCAGACATTCGACAATTGGATTTATTTTCCAATCATTCAATCTTCTTCCTGTCTTAAATGTATATGAAAACATTGAGTTTCCGCTTTTAATAGGCAAGAAAAAAATGGCAAAGAATGAAAAAGCAATGCAGAGAGAGTATATAGACCATTTAATATCTTCTGTGGGTCTTTTAAAATGGAAAAAGCATAAACCAAATGAATTGTCGGGGGGGCAAAGACAACGAGTTGCAATTGCGAGAGCGCTTGTAACAAAACCTCAAATAGTACTTGCAGATGAACCTACAGCCAATCTCGACGGCAAAACAGGGGAAGAAATAATAGAACTTATGAAATGTATAAATAGGGAACTAAATACTACCTTTATTTTTTCAACTCATGATCAGAATATCTTTACTATTGCTGACCATATAATAAAGCTTAAAGATGGCGTTGTTGTTGAGAATTCCAGACAAAAAACATAAGCTCTTTTTCTGTTTTTAGACAAGCGCTAACCATTTAGAAAGAATAAGATAATCCAATCGAAAACATAAAAGAAATGCCCCGGTTTGAAGGCATATAATAATTGGGATCTTTTTTGTCATTCTCATCTCTCTCTTCAAGAATCATTCTTGTCGCATCATCTCCATAAAGTACAGGAATACCAAAATTTATTTTTATAAGTTCCCATGGAGAAAAAGAGATTGCAGGGAAAACTCTTCCCGAATTATCAACAAATGCGTGACGCCACTCAACACCGGCATCAATAGGGCTTGAAAATATATTTTTATATCCTGCTGCAAAACCCAGATTGTGTCCTTTATTCCCTTCAATTAAACCATTAAAATAATATTCAGCGTATATTTTCAATTTTTCCCATTCGCGAAAAAAACCGGTAAGCACCTGAAAATCAAGGTTATCATCGTTATCATAGCAAAGCACAAAATCTGTAAAAATATCTGTTTTAAAAGCAACTGTTTTAAAAGCAGCAAGAGCCCTTGTACCATCGCTATGATGATACCTGCCGCCAAGCAATAAATGAACATTTCCAAAAACTTTTTCAAGAAGCGCTGCCCCTACCAAATCTGTGGCAGCAAAAGTAGTGTCAGGTTCTGAATAATATTTATTGGCAAGAGAAACCATTGTAAAGCCATCCAGAATAGTAGGAAAATTTGCCCTAAAAGCCAACCCTTCTTCACTTTGAATCATTAGATCCCCGGGAGTAAACAGGCGGCCGTTACCCCACTTCATTGGGTATTTTCCAAACCTGAAAAAAGCCCTGTCAAGCCATATATAATCGCCATAAAGTTCATCAATAACAATATTTGTCCAATCCGGAACCCCGTTATTATAATCAACTTCTGTATAAAAACTTCCGCCCATACCAAAAATTTTACTTGGTTTTGCTGAAAAAGAGAGCCTTGCTTCGGCAACTGCTCCCGGTAAAACTTCAAACCCTTCGGATAAATCATCAAATTTGGGAAAGTCGTTCCATCCAAAAGAACTGGCTGCTGTTGTATTGAAACTTCTTGTAAATACAATTTTTTCATCTTCTTCAAATTGTTTTCTATGATCTATATTTGTTTCAGTGACAACAATATCTTCCGGAGGATTATCAAATAGATCGGAAAGAAGCTCATCATTTGCTATGGCAAAAAAAGATGTAAAACAAAAAAGCAAAACAAAAAATATTTTTAGCCACTTGCTTTCTTTTATTTGCCTTTGAAAAAATTTCGTTATCAGTTTTTTACCCTTTCAAGATATTCTTTAGTATAGACCGAATTGGGAAGAGTTTTTAATGATGGATTTTTTATTGTAATTGTAGTCCGCTCATATTCTGTTTTCCCTGCTATATTTCGAAAAACAAGATGGTCAAGTATAACAATAGTCACAGGAAGCCATCTTTCTCCCACTTTTTGATATGTAGGAATTGCCGTTGTCCTCATAAGCTGACCGGAAAGGCTGTAGTCTTCTATTTTTCTGATAAGATTATCTTCAGACACCCATATACGTACTGTTGGAAAAGAGACCTTATTATTCAATGCTTTAAGATCCAATACTGTGCAATCAAATTTGCCAAGTTTTTCCTTTTTTCCGGCAACAACAGCGTAATCTTCAGAATAATTTGATCTGTTAAAATCAGAGTTACGCGCACTTGAGTTTTGAAAACGTTCTTTAGCGCTTGTAAAAGTAAAACTACGGCTTACCGGATCATAAAGCCATAAGTTATCCCCAATTTTAAGATACCCTTTTCCTTTATCAACAATTGGTTCCAGTATTAAAATAAGAAACTGATCTGTTCTGTCTCTCCGAAACATTGCAGCCATGGTTGTTGATGTTGAGCCGCCCGGATCTTTTTTTTCTATAATATATTCTGCAGAAAGATCATTTTCTTTAAAATTAACCAAGTCATCTACTTCTCTTAACAAATTATTATATTCGTCACCAGGCGCTGCAAAAACAGATAGTGTCAATGATAAACAAATTATGCTGCAAATAAATAAAAGAGCAATTTTTTTTTCTTTATTATACATTATATCCCCTTTCTAAGTGCCTGAACAGGCGGCAAATTTGAAGCTTTTGCAGAAGGTCCCCAGGCAGCAAGAAGAACTGCCGAAAGCATAAAAATGGTATTAAAAAAAACTATTTTGGGATCAATAAAAAAATTAAGTTTTCCGCTCTCTGTAAATAATCCTGCAAAAAACAAAGAACTTAAATCCAGAAATTTAACAATAATATTAAGAATAATAAATCCTAATAAGAATCCAATAAAAGAAGAAATAAGCGAAAGAATCGCAGCTTCAGTTAAAAAAAGAAGTTTGACCTGAGATTTTTGCATTCCCATAGCTCTTATAGTGCCTATTTCCCTTGTTCTTTCATGCACAAGAACCCTATATGTATTTAAAATACCAATCATAACAATAAAAATAAAAACCACTAAAACAAAATATGTACCTATAAGAAACGCATCAAGAATATCTCTTATTTGCGCAAGCTGTGCATCAACAGAAACAACAGCTATGGTCTCTACCGGTGTATTTGAATATCTTGCATCACTAAAAGCTGCGTTACTGTAAATTCCTGGAAAAACAGGAAAACTTTTTTCTAAAGTCACCCTGATTTTCTCGGCAAGTTTTTCAACATTAACCCCTTCTTTTACATGCAGAACTATATCTGTAGTATGATCCTCTTTTTTGTTATAAAGCATATTTAAGTCATCTATTCTCATATATGATGCATATCCAAAAATGCTTGTTTCGTTAAAAATTCCCCGCACAATCATTGTAGCAGTATTATACTGTCCATGTTCAGTCGCCATATAAAATATAATATCATCGCCAACCCTTGCTCCAAGAGTTTCTGCAGCTATCCTGCTTATTAAAATCCCACCTTTGCCATTATCGCCAAGCATTGAATCATAGCTTCCTTCGATAAAAGATAAATTCTTAAACAGTTCTCTCTCTGCTTCAAAATCTATCCCGATAGGCCTTCTTTGCAAAATATAATTAGCGTTGAAAAATATCTTAGCTCCTCTTTCATAACAAACAGTTCTTTTTGCTATTGTTCTTAATGGAAATTTTGCTTCTTTTAGCTTTTCAATTATTTCATCGGTATTACTTATACCAAAATTTGTTTCTTTAAAACTAATTAGCGCTATATGTCCTGAAAAATAACGGGCTGCTTTTGTTTTAATTGTTTCAAGAGTGCCAAAAGCCATACTGGATATTACTGTAATTAAACAAAATCCTAAAAGTATAGCAATAGTCATAAGAGCATACCTTTTCCGTCTCATAAACAGATTTCGCAAAGCAAGGTATATAATTGTCATAACGCTATTCTTTTCCCATAACAGAAGCTGGATTAATATGCATAGCAATAGAAACCGGATAAATCCATGCCAGGGCGGCGATAATAAAAGCCATAGCAATATTAAAAAGTATGCCAAATAGTGTTATGGATGGAGCTATCACATTTCCTCCAAATAAATTAACAAATAATTCATTCTCAACAGCTATACCTTTTGTAGCTACAATGAAACAAATTATTATTCCCAACAAAAGACCTATAATAGAAGCTGATACTGTAAGCAGCATTGATTCTGCAATAAATAATTTTCTTATAAAAGCCTTTCCTGCGCCTATACCGCGCATCGTTCCTATCTCGGCACTCCTTTCAAGTACAGATATAACAAGAGCATTCATTATTACAAGAATTGCTCCCACTGCAATAAATACCATTCCAATATAAAATGCATATTGGAGCGCAAATACTGCCTGCGCGCTTAACCCGGCAGCTTGCCGCCAGTTTAATATTTTTGCATCCCACTTGTGGATTTTTATTTCTTTTTCCAGAGAATCTATTAAGCGCCCATGGGTTCCATTGGTCCTAAAAAGAACAAAACTCCATCCCGCAAGATTAGGCCTTACAACAGCCTGTCCTTCATCTGTCTGCGCTAACAGCTCTTCTACTCTGTCAATAATTAAACCTTCGTTTGGTTCTATAGTTACATCTTCTGCAAATAAAAAAAGACCTTCCAAATCAAATAAATCTTCTGTTTTTTGGGTATTTGTTTCATCTGTGTCAAAAGCATATCCCATCGTATAATTTGCAATACGCCTTACAGCGTCAGGATCAGCTAAAACAATACGGTCAAGAACTTGCGTTGTGCCAACATAACCATGAATTCCTGCCAAAAAAGCTCTTTCTATTCTAAAAGATCCGTCTGAAAACATCGTTAGCCGAAGAGGATCTCCGATTTTTAGAGGGCGGCCAATTTTCTCTTCAATAATTGCGGCAATTTTTTTATTGAGAAAAACTCCTCCTTCTTTTAATGATGAAACAGAACCTTCTTCTATAATTATATCCGGGCAAACAGAAAAATAAGTGTTGTAATCAATTCCAAATAAGGCAACAGCTGTCCTTGTGTCTTCTACTTCTACAAATGCAGCAGCAGAGACTATGGGTGTCCATTCTGATACATATTCAACAGAAGAAAAAACTTCTGACATTGATGAATAACCTGCAATAGCAGGAATAACTTCATAACTGCTTATAATGGGAGTTTCGTTTCCAAACAGACCATAGGAAACAGATGTATTTGCACCTAAAACAGCATTCCCTGTCAGGCTTCTTACAAATGCGCTCTCAAGTCCTTTGTTTGTACTTTCAAACACAGCATTTGCAAAAAAAAGCATCGCTGTTCCCAGTATAATTATCATTCCCAAAAGGAGTGTTTTTCGTGTATTTCTTAATAGATTTCTGGTTGCCAGTTTAAAAATAAGCATTGGTTAAATATTATAGTATTTTTGTATTTTGTAATACATTTTTATTTTACTCTCCGATATTTTAAAACACCGTTTATTGCCCATGAAAGCAAATAAAAACTGCTTTTGAAAAAGTTGAATTCAAGAATATTTCTGTAAATATTCCATTGCGGATAAATCATTTTCTTTTTTGAGGCAGTAAGAGAATCATCCCGCATACGATAATCCACCAGGATATCCTCGTATCCTTGTGCAGCTAAACCCTGTTTCATAATATCAAGCCAAAAAACATAATCATCCCGCAAGTTTTTCAGCTCTTCGCGAAAACGAACTTTTTTTTCGAGTTTTTGTGTGTCCAAAATAGCAGCAGATGGGAAAATCGGACAATGGAAAAGCAATTTTTTAAAGTCCTTTTTTCCTGCACTTTTATAAGGCAGCAGTAACTCTTTTTCGCATTTGCTGTCCTTACGGCGATATCCGCAAAAATAAATCGCCACAGATTCGTCCTTATTTTCTTCAATGTGTTTTTTCATTATTTTAAGATAATCTTTATTCCAAAGATCATCTGAATCCAAAAAAGCAAAATATTGGCCAGTGGCGTTTTCCATCGCAAGGTTTCGTGCTCCGGAACTTCCGCGATTTTTCGGAGACTTGATAAGCATAATTCGGTCGTCTTTTTTTATATATTTCTCAACAACTGCTGCCCCTTCTCCGTTATCCGGAGAGCAATCGTCGACTATTATCATTTCCCAGTCATTTTCGGTTTGAGTAATCACGGAATCAAGAGTTGCGCCAACCAATGCCGCGCCCTTATACATTGGGGTTATTATCGAAAACATTGGTTTTTTCATTTAGACCTCCCGGTCATCCACTCCTGCATTAAGTGCCCAAAAAAAGTAAGTTTTCCCTCTTTTGTATATTCCTTAAAATTCTCTTTGTAAGTTAATTTATGAAAACACACCTCTTTACAAATGGAGTCATATTGTTCTTTGTCATATTCGGAGTTCAGAAAAGAATACAAATCAAATACCCCGCGTTGAGTTGCAGGTACGTTATCCATCAAATCTTTAATAACACCTATTTTTTCATAAGCAATAGTGATAAAAACATCAATAATAAGATATGTAGCAAGTTTATTATTTTCATTCCAATACTTATAAAGACACTCTTTTACAAAACATGCCAAAGGGTTATCCTGTAAGCAGTATAATAAAAAACCGGTCCACTTCGTTCTTTTTGCATAATCACAGCCATTAGTCCATTTGCCTGTCCAAAATGGAATCCCATCAAAAGATGGCAGTTTTTGTGAAACATAAATAGAGGCATCTGCATATAAGCCGCCGTATTTGGGAAGCAAACTCATGCGCAAAATATCGCTAAAATGGGTATGCGTTATTACTCCTTTTCTGTGGTACTCGCAAATATATTCGGGAATATCAACATATTCAGAGTAATTATTTTCTGTAATCAGATTTACCTTGTGTCCGTTAGCATTTTTTAACAGAGAATTGTAGCACATTTTTATTATTTCGGGCATATTTTCTTCGCCCTGAAACCAACAAACCCAAACAGGATATTCACAGGACTTTTGCCTGGTTTCTGTTTCAAGATTCGGCAAGTTATTATATTTTTCAAGGAGTTGTGTGTAGTTTTTATCTACGTAAGCGTATACTTTTCGTTCAGACCTGCATCTGAAAAAAGCAATTCCATTCCTGACAGCTTTTGAGACAATTGGATTTCTTTTTATTATTTTTTTTATTTTAAAAATTAAGCCACTCATGTTTTATTAACTCAATTAACTCATTTCGAACTAAAATTAAATTTTTCCAAAAATCTGAAACATTAGTTTCAGTGGAAATATTTTTATACAAAAAATAATGCATTTAAACAAAAACCTGCCTTTCATTTTTTTGTTAAGCAAGTATTTGTTTTCAATAAACACCTTGTTTATCGGCTCGCTTTTTTCTTTTTCAGGCAATCTGGCTGTCAAATAAGATTTAAGATTATACACATAATACATTGCCATAAAGAAATTCAGTTTCTTTTCATAATCGGTTTTTTGAGAAATCAAGCCTTCTATTGTTTTTTTTACAGCTAAAACACCGGTAGTGTGAAATATTCCATATTTTCTATATCCCTGCATTATGGAATCTCTTCTTATCTGGTAACGAAAACATATTCTATTGCTATAGTAAATTGATTTTGCAAATGCAAACGCTGAAACCAAAAAAGAAATATCTTCTCCAGTTACTTTTTCTTTAAAAAACGCTATATCATGGTTCTGCAAGTATGATACCGAAAATATTACACTGCAAATATTGCACTGCAGTTTTTTGGACAAATATTTGTCAAAAATATTATTTTGCAGTCCTAAATCTTTTGGGTTTTTACTGTTGTAGGTTTTTGTTTTTACTCCGTCAATAATCGCTTCGTATCCAAAAACAAAACCATCTATATTGGGATTAGCAGAAATCGTTTTTCTAAAAAAATCCAGCGTACCCTCTATTAACGTGTCATCAGAATCCAGAAAATAAACATATTTTCCTTTGGTTGAATACAACCCGCTATGACGGGCTGCGCTCATCCCGCGATTTTTGGCCAAGCCGAGACCAGAGTTGCTTTCCCCGCTCACCCAAATTCCGTTTTCGCAATGGGTTAAAACTTTAAACTGCGAATATTTTTTAGCAAAAGAATCTGCCATCTCTTTTGTGTTATCCACAGAACCGTCATTCACGACTATAATCTCAACATCCTCAAGCCCTTGCGAAACCAACATAGATAAAGTTTTTTCTAAATATGTTTCCGAGTTATAGCATGGGACTACAATCGAAAGCAGTGCATTTTTTTCCATATTACTTACTTTTTCTAACTTCTTCCAAACAAGACCAGTATTTTTCTGATTTTATTTCTAAGTGATGCGACACTAAAAAAATATAAAAACCGTTGCTTTTTTGAAAACACGAGGATTCTCGCTGTTTCCCGCTCTTTTTTATGAATTTTCGGGTTTAATGATGTTGTTCCATCCAAAACAGATATCGCAAACACTATCGGGATATGCTTGTAAGATGCTTTTTCTTTACATATCGCTTCCAGTAAAAACACCCAATCCGAAGCTATCTTAAAGTCTGTCCTGTATCCATTTTTTTCTTTAAAAATTTTTGTTTTGGTAAATATACTTTGATGCGGGATATTGCCGTAAGCTAATTTAGAAGAAGACAACTTGTTGCTGGATTTTTTTACAATATAACGTCCATTCTCTTTTTTGAACACAATATTGCCATATACAAAATCCTCATCAAACTCATTGGCAAATATTTCTTTAAGCGTTTCATTTTTGTGAACACAGTCGCCAGAATTAAGAAACCAGCAATATTCTCCTCTGGCTCTTTCAATCCCCTTGTTCATTCCCTGATAAATTCCGCCATCCTGCTCACTGCACCAATAAACAAGTTTATTGGTTTTGCCGGCGTATTCTTTTATTGTCTCAGCGCTTCCATCACTTGAGCCGCCATCAATAATTATCCATTCGTAATCAATCCATGATTGAGCGATAATGCTTTTTGCAGTATCTATTAGCCCTGCTTTATTGTTTAGGTTGACTGTTATTATCGAAAGCTTTGGCATCTATTTTCCTTGGCAATTTCTTCGAGCTATGGATGCTCTTCCAGTAGTTCATAATTTTGCCCAACATAACGGTTTACAAGTACTCTCGTTATATTGAGAGGATCAATCGGGGAATCCAGGCCGCCCCATATATCCGGTATCCGTACAGCGCTCATGGTTTGATTATATATAAGAAGCACTTCGTCTACAGTACCTCCGGAGGAAAAAATTTGTCTTTCTGAATCAGAGTTATGCAGTCCATGATCAGATTGTATAACAATTACTGCTTCGGGATCATTAGCAAGAATAAAATCAATAAGATCAACAAGATATTTCCTGGCAAAGCAATGTTGTGGTGGATAATTATAAATATTATTACGTTCTTTTCCAACTCTGGTAACGCTGGAACCATCTTCATTAATCACAAAAGGAAAATGCGCCTTGTAATCTTCAATAATTGTCATTCGCGGCTGCGGACTTTCAAAGATCTCCGACAATGCGTTAATATACCAGGTAATATTTTCATAAGGCAAAATTCCGGCAATTCCCTTTGCATCTCTATCTCTATTTTTAACAGGTTCAATATTCAAACGCTTTTGATATAGTCTTTCAATAAAACCCTGGATCTCTCCTGAAAATATAATACTAACTGTAGTCATGGACATCAAATTATTAAGATGGTTTAATTTTTCCAATGTTGCACTATTTTCAAGATAGGAAATATTATACTCTATTCTTCCATACGGAGCATAAAAAACTTTTGTTACAGGATGCCAATAATGCCCAAGACTTTCGGCAATTATGCCAGTTTGATATCCTTTTGCATTTAGAGCAGCAATTAATTCGTTATTCACTCTTGCTCTGTCAAAACTATTTTCCAGTTTTTGAAAAGCTCTTAGTTTTTTATTAAGATCAGACAAATTTATTGTTTTTAATAAAGGGAGCACAATTTTGTCATAAAAAAATGGACTCATAAGGGCCGGAATTGCATATTTTGTATAATGATTTGCCTCAAATTTTGCTTCCCGATTAACAATAAAACCTCTTTCTATTAATTGAGCTTCAAATTCTGTTTGTGGATCATCAAAAAAATATTCCACAGCCTCAAATCCAAGCATACCATCCATAAAAAGCCAGTAAATATTGGGGCTAGGGCTGTCGGGCGAAATAGTAAAAGAAGTCTTATAATTGGTCTCTGAATCACTAAAAATTATTTTTGAAATATATGCGCCAACTGACTGGGCAAAAAGAATCAAAAAAACGACTATTTCAAATACAGCCATTGTTTTAAATATTTTTATATGTTTTAAACGATGTCCAATTATAAAAACCAGAACTGTTAAAACCAATACTGTTATTAGAAGAAAAATAAGTTTGGTGTCCCGGTTTAATTCTGAATGATAAATGAAGGGCAAGCTTTGATACAAAGGATATATGGTAAAAAACATTATCCAAAGAAAAAAACACGCAAGCGCGCTTCCCTGTAACGATTTTCCCAACCGCGAGATGATCCGGTACACAAGAAAACCCACGCATGAAAACAGTGCTGCTAAAATAAAAATATGCCAAAAATCAATATGCTCAACATTTTTTGTATACAAATAAAACATGAATATATTGGGTGGCAATACAGAAATAATGCAGAATAAAGTGTTTTTGAATTTTTGATCTTCGCTATTTATGGGGGAAATTATCAGAGTATAGAAAAAATTAAGCACTACGCTCACACTCCTATCCAGGTATTCAAAAACATTCCGCTTTTTTCTTCCGATACCGGCATAATTACTATTTTGCTGCTATTAACAGAAGACAAAAATGCTCCCCACCATCCAAAAACCGAATGTGCCGATAATATAAAATGCCTGCACAAAGAGATAAGATACATATCCTGCGATCCATTGTCGTTGTCATTTATATCAACAAAAACAAAGTTTTCTTTTCTGCTGGAAAAAAGTCTGTTTTTGCAGAACTGAATATCATTGGAAAATACAAAAAAAACTACTTCTGGGGAATTTTGCTCATTCATACAATTTTTTATTTTATCTATTGCTTTGCAGAAATATTCAGGGGGGCTGAACTTATCTGCGCCAACAGTAACAAAATCTCCGCGCCTTACTGATAACGCGATTGCGCAAGGGGTGTTTTTTATGGTATCTGCCATTCTTATAGTATTTTCAGAAAAGCCAGCTGTATCAAAAACAAACTGTTCCCGCAGAGATTTTTCAACAGAGTCAATATACTGTATATGATTATAATATTCGCCAAGATAACGCGGTTGTTTTGATAATAAAATTTCTTCGATAAAAGTAGTTACCGTACGGTTAGAACTATATCTTTTATTAAGAAACATTTTGTAAAAGGATACATCACAAGCGCTTGCTTTCTTTACTGCTATTGTTGAAAACAGGCTATCCAGTTCCCAATTTCTGTTAAACTGCCCGGAACAATCTTTACCCCAATGTTTATAAAATTCAATATCGTAATAAACAGGCATTCCGCTTTTTTTCTCTATTGCCTGCCCAACAGCATATTGCCACATTTGACTGCCCAAACCGCCGTTTATCATAAATATTATCTTTTTTTCCTGCAGAAATGAAAAAAGCCCGGGTAGTAATAAAAAAACATTTCGAATTTTTATCAATATTTTTTTTAATAGCAGCACGTTACTTCTCTTTTATAAGGATCAAAGGCTTTATATAAGTTATATAATTACAGATTCATGGCAGCGCCCGATATTTTTAGCAGTCAGTATTTAACCTAATCTTCCTATGCAATATGCAAAGCTATCTAAATCAATATCGCTGCTATCATCATTAATATGGAAAAACTTTACTTTTCCAATATAACTTGCCCACATTGTAAATGTGCTTACAGGACCTAATAGAAAATCACATTTACTCATTAACATGTGGTCAATATACCATTCATTTTTTGATATATGAGTATATTCATTTTCAGGAATTGATATATCTTCATTTGAAAATATAATAAAACCACATTCTTTTTTATATTTTATTTTTATCTCTTCTTTTATTTTCTTCATATAGTTGAGATAAACATTATCATCAAAATAATATTTACCTTCCATCCAGTATTTATAATCACCTCGTCTGATATGAATGCCAACTACTATTTTGTCACTTTCTTTTAATTTATTTATTTTATTTAATAAGAGATTATTCTTATAATATTCTTCCTTCAAAGAATATTTAGAAATAAAATAATCCTGATATTTTTTAGTTAAGTCATGATCTCTAAAATACCACCCTCCAACAAGAAGACAGCGCGGAGTGGATAATAATGCAAGCAATTTTGCAGTGTTATCCTGATCTTCATTACAAGAAACAAATTCCACTAAATTTAATTTTTTCATAATTTTCAAAACCAGTTTAAACACTTTAAGCATCAAGGGAAATTTCTGTAATATATAATCAAATCGACCATAGTGTTGTCTATTAATTGAATAATATTTTTTCATATCTGAAAATGTAGAATTAATAAAGTCTATATTATATTCTTTACAAAATGCTTCAAAGTGAATGTTTTGAAGTAATCTATTACTATGATTTCCATACGCTGAATAGAGTATGATCTTAGCTTTTTTCATTTAATCTACTGCCTCCAGTACTTCTTTTCAATTCGCAAAAATTCATATCCAGGTTAAATCTTTACCAATAACATCCGTTTTCTATATTTTTATAATTTTGCGGTTTATCTGTAGCAGCAGGATATACCCAAAAGTCATTGTAAAATATTTTATCGTAATCATATTCTACTTCCCAACGTCTTCCTTTTATCCCAAAAAGAATTTGTAATGCGCCGCCAAAATGAACAGATTTTTTTCCAATATCTTTTACATAAGCTGCTAACGGGAATCCATACGCGCCGCAACCAACAAGAGCAATATCAAAATCTTTTTGAGAAATTTGTTTTTTCATGCCATCAAGAGCTTCAAACCAATTCGAATATTCTTCCGGAATATTTCCTGCTATAGATTGCACTGCTTTTATTGTTTCCAAATGGAAGTCCGGCAATACATCCTGGTTTTTAAAAAGCTTTTCTCTGTTTTTGTATTGTTGTTTAATGGTGTCGGAAAATGGATGGATAACTAATACTTTTTTTCCTTTTAATATTCTTGACCAAGGAAGGGAATTGTTATACGGCTCAAGAAGCTCCAATGGGACATACTTTGCATTCAGCATTCTTTCTTTTACTTGTTCTTCATAACAAAGCCAACTACCCAATATATCCACATTTTGCATACAATCAAGATATAATTCGCTAAATTTTTCCAAATGCTGCTCAGACAAAACTTTATCTAAAGAAAAAAAACCTGCATTATTGCAAAGGCTTCTCTTAACATAAGAAGACCAAAACGGAGGGTCTGTTTTTCCCGATAAAAAATCAAAAATTTTCGAGCAATATTTTTTTGACTTGTCGTGTATAGTTAAATAAGTCAATGCTGTTGATAATTCCACAGAACCAAAGCGGCATATCATACAAGGTTTATCTTTTGATAAAACATCGTATATCAAGTCACTTGCTTCTTGTCCATTTATCGCATTGGGATTAACTTTTATAAAAAAATTCTTCTTTCTGGTTATTGCAATGCAGATTTTTCTTATTGCGTACAACGATCTGTCGATATAATAATTCATTCAATATCCCTGTATCGTTTTCCTTTTACCATGTTTTTACTGCTTTTGTTTTCGAAGTTCAATTATCTTTCTTTATAATTTGTATCCATCCACTTAAGATAATCACCCGACCTGATTGACTGCGCCCATTTTTGGTTTTCAATATACCATTTAACAGTCTTTTCCAACCCTTTTTTAAAAGTCACCGACTGCTTCCATCCCAGATCATTTTTCAATTTGTTGCAATCTATCGCGTAACGTCTATCGTGTCCGGGCCTGTCTTTAACATAAGTAATAAGAGATTTTAATTCTTCGGGAACAACAGATATTTCTCTTGCCACAATATCGCACAATGTGTTAACCAGGTGGATGTTTTCCCACTCATTATCTCCGCCAATATTATAACTCTCGCCAATGTTCCCTTTTTGCATTACAAGCCACACAGCGCTATTGTGATCTTCTACATAAAGCCAATCTCTGATATTTTTTCCATCTCCATATACAGGCAATGGTTTTCGTTCAATCATATTGTAAATCATTACAGGAATAAGTTTTTCCGGAAATTGATATGGTCCATAATTATTGGAACAGTTTGTCATTGTAACTGGAAGATCAAAAGTATGATAATAAGACATTACAAGATGATCTGAACTTGCTTTTGATGCGCTATATGGGCTTCTTGGATCATATGAAGTACTCTCAATAAAAAAGCCTTCCTGTCCCAGACTTCCAAATACTTCATCTGTGCTTACATGGTGAAACAAAACATCTTTTCTATTTTTCCAGATTGTTCGGCAAGCTTCTATAAGAGAATATGTGCCAAGTATATTGGTTTTTACAAAAGCTCCTGGACCATGAATACTTCTGTCAACATGGCTTTCTGCAGCCAGGTGAACAATTGCATCAATATTATATTTTTCCAGCAATTTAATATTGTTTTCCAAATCACAAATATCAGCGTGTTCGAAAAAATATCTTTTTCCCTTTTCCTTTTTTTCAATTTCTTCAAGATTAAGTGGATTTCCGGCATAAGTTAGTTTATCCAGATTTATAATGTTTCCTTTAAAACCAGAACTCGGGCTAAACATGTAATGGATAAAGTTACTGCCAATAAAACCAGCTCCGCCAGTAACAAGAATATTTTTATATGCCCGCATTTTCCCTTTCTCCTTAATCTTTGATATTATTAAAAAAACTCTTTAAGCTTTCTTTCCAGTCAGGAAAAACAAAGTCAAATGTATTTTTAAGCTTGCTTTTATCCAGAAGACTATATCCGGGACGTATAGCTTTGGTTGGATATTCTTCTGTTTTTAATGAATTTATTTTTATTTTATTATTTAGCAATCTTTTTTGATACGCAATGTCCTGGATCTCTTTTGCAAATTCATACCAGCTGGTTTTTCCTTCTCCGCTTGCATTATAAATTCCATAAGCAGGTATATTTTTTTTAATTATTGTAAAAATAGCTTCTGCAAGATCTTTTGTCCATGTTGGAGCTCCCCATTGATCCGATACAACACCAATTTCTTCTTTTGTTTTCATGAGGTTTAACATAGTAAATACAAAATTTTTACCATACTGCCCATACAACCATGCGGTTCTTAAAATTATGCTTTCCTGATTATGTTCAAGAGTTTTGCTTTCCCCTTCCAGTTTTGTTTTTCCATAAACAGAAAGTGGATTTACCTTCTCTTCTTCGTTATACGCGCTATTTTTCATTCCGTCAAATACATAATCTGTAGATATATAGATCAATTTTGCATTTAACTTCCTTGCTGTTTTTGCAATATTTTCAGACCCTGTAACATTTATTTTATAACACAAATCTCTTTCATCTTCTGCTTTATCGACAGCTGTATAAGCAGCACAATTGACTATCCAGTTTATATCTTTTCCAACAGAAAAACTTTGCAGAACATTTATATCTGTAATATCAATCTCTTTGTCTGTTCCCATATAAGAAATATTAGATGCATCAAGAAGAAGAGATAATTCTTTGCCAAGCATTCCATTATTGCCAATTATCCAGATCATTTTATATATCCATATCTTTTATCTGACTTAATAAAGGAAGTAACGCATCCTTTTCCGAAATAATAACCTCTGTTTTATCTATCGGCCATTTAATTCCAATTTCCGGATCATCCCATCTAATACCGCCATCTGCTTCAGGAGAATACTCTTCTGTGCATTTATACAGAAATTCCGCATTATCGGAAAGAGCCAAAAAACCGTGGGCAAATCCAGGAGGAACATAAAGCATTTGTTTGTTTGCTTCCGACAGTTCAATAGAAAAATATTTTCCAAAGAATGGCGAATCTTTTCTTAAATCAACAGCAACATCCCAAACACGCCCTCTTGTGCAGCGCACAAGCTTGCCTTGCGAAAAAGGTTTTTTTTGGAAATGAAGCCCTCTTATTGTTCCCTTTGCTGAAAGGCTATGATTATCCTGGACAAATTTTTCCTTTATCCCTGCTTTTTCAAAATCAGATTGCTTAAAATTTTCATAGAAAAATCCTCTGTTATCTGAAAATACTTTAGGAGCAATAATTATTAGATCATCGATAAAAGTTTTTTCAAAAATAAAAGGCATTATTTTTTCCTTCTTTTAAAATTTCAACAAGATATTGTCCATATCCTGATTTCAAAAGAGGCTGCGCAAGTTTTTCCAGTTTTTCATCATCAATAAAACCCATTCTCCAGCTTATCTCTTCTATACAGGCTATTTTCTGCCCTTGCCTGTCTTCAATTATTTTTACAAAATTAGAAGCTTCAAGAAGGGAATCATGTGTTCCTGTATCGAGCCATGCAAATCCACGCCCCATAATAGAAACAGATAATTCCTTTTTTAAAAGATATACTTTATTTAAATCTGTAATTTCATATTCGCCTCTTTTGGATGGCTTTAAATTTTCTGCAATTTCTATAACGCTATTATCATAAAAATAGAGCCCTACAACAGCATAATTTGATTTTGGGTTTTCCGGTTTTTCTTCAATAGATATTGCAATATTATTTTTATCAAACTCCACCACTCCGTATCTTTGAGGATCATTTACCCTGTACCCAAAAACCCTTGCCCCTTTAGTTATTTTTGAAGACTCTCTTACCATTCCCGCAAAATCATGTCCAAAAAAAATATTATCTCCAAGAACAAGACATACAGAATCATTGCCAATAAATTCTTTTCCCAACACAAAAGCTTGCGCAAGGCCATTTGGTACTTCCTGTACTTTATAAGAAAAATTCATTCCCAAATCCGAACCATTTCCCAAAAGATCTTTAAATTTAGGAGTATCTGCTGGTGTGGAAATTATTAAGATTTCTCTTATTCCTGCAAGCATCAATGTCGAAAGGGGATAGTAGATCATTGGCTTATCATAGATTGGAAGTATTTGTTTACATACCGGCTTTGTTGCGGGATACAATCTTGTCCCTGCTCCTCCGGCAAGAATTATTCCTTTCATTTTAGTTCCTCTGTATAATGGATTTTTAGCTCCTCTAATTTGCAATGTACTTCTTACAATGAACTTGTTGTTTTTAAGGCAATCGAATCAACTGCAAGAACAATACATTTCAAATATAGCAGCTCCAAAGAATATATTAATAATCAAAGATATAATACATCTGTAATATTCTTATATAAAGCATATTGTCTCTTTATAAAAAGGATGCTTTTTATAATATTTTTGATATAAAATATAAAAAAAGATTTTTTATGAAAATTATTATTTGTATTATTAATTAGAGATACCAGTTCATTCGAAAATTTATTTTCTATATCAAGAAGCTTGGTAATATAATTCTTATATAAAATGTTTTTTGCATCATTGGAAATATAATAACCGCCTAAATACCATGCTCTTTTTCCGGAAAAAAATATTTTTTTTAATTCATGGTAATGTGCAAATATTAGTTCCTTTTGTTCTTTTGTTATTATATCAGAAACTATTACTTTATCATTTTTGCAATGAAATTCATATTGCCGCATATTCCAGGGAGCAATGCCACAACCAATATGGCTCGGCACATAAATGCCTTTAAAGCGAGTTGTCCAATCATCCAAATATTTTTGGTCTCCAAACTTTTCATCTTCCTGTCTTGCATAACACCATTCTTTACAGCGTTGCCGCCACCATTCCAAAGCTTCTGTGCCATTTTTATCGTTTTTAAAATACATGAACTGAACACAATACTTGCCGCTTGTTTTTGTCTTATCATATTCCGGGGTATATCTGTGTTCGGTAATAATAATAGAATTATCACCTGCCTCATCAATTAAAACTTTAGGATCACTATAAAAAAACATATCTGCATCTATATATGTACAAGAATCAAGATTATATTTTTTTATTGCATATTGAATAGAATAAGGCGTTAAAGTCCAACAGTATTCGGCTCTGGTGCGCTCTTTTTTTATTTCCTCAAGTTCAGGATAACAAGACTCTATCTGTCTTAATGATATAATAATCCTGTTATCTCTCTTTTCTTGATTCAAATAATTTTCAGTCTCCAAATCCATTGCAAGGATATATAGAAAGAAATTATCACAGTGTCCTACAAGAGAGTTATACAAGGCAAGTCCACGAGACAAATAATTTCTATCAAATAAAGTAATAAAATTAAGCATAATCTTAAAACTCTTTTAACGCTTTACATACAGATAAAATTTCTGATTCTGAATGAAAAAATGATATTGGAAGACTTAATGTAGTTGCATGAATTTCATCAGCAATTAGAGCTTCCTGAGCATCAAGTATTCCCGCAACAGCCTTTTGCTTATTCGGCGCAAGAGGATAATGGATATCGGTTTTTATTCCCCTTGTATCAAGATATTCTTTTAATCGATCCCGTTCATTATGCCTGATATTATATATATGATATACGTGGTAATAATTTTTATCTACCAATGGTTTAATAAACTTCTCTTCCGGCAATTCATCATTATATATAGCGGCTAACTTGTTTTTATGAGAATTGATTTTATCAAGGGATTGCAGTTTAATACGCAAAAAACCTGCTTGTAGTTCATCGAGCCGCGAATTAACGCCAATAATATCATTATAATATTTTTTTTTGGAACCGTAGTTTCTTAAAGTTTTAATTTTATCTGCATAGGCTTCGTTATTTGTAGTTACTGCGCCTGCATCGCCAAGAGCTCCCAAATTTTTGGTTGGATAAAAACTAAATGCTGTTAAATCACCCCAGGAACCTGCTTTTTTTCCACTCAATGATGCTCCATGTGCCTGAGCCGCATCTTCAATTATTTTTAATTTATGCCTATCGGCAATTTCCATAATGGCAGCCATATTACATAAACGGCCATACAGATGTACCGGCATTATTGCTTTAGTTTTTGGCGTAATTTTTTTTTCTATTAGGTTCTCATCAATATTATATGTTTTTATATTTGGTTCCACAAAAACAGGAGTATGGCCTGCATTAATAATTGCCAGTATGGTAGCTATGTATGTATTTGATGGAACCAGTATTTCGGATTTTTCAGGAAAAGCGCATGCTGCCAGAGATAATGTCAATGCATCAAGACCATTTGCCAGTCCAACACAATATTTTACGCCGCAGTATTCAGCAAATTCTTTTTCAAAGTTACTTAGTTCATCTCCCAGTATGAACCAGCCTTTCTCCAAAATCGCACCAAATTTCTCTTTATATTTTTCAATAAAAGGCCTGTTCAACTTAGCCAGATTTTCGTATTCAATCATTGATAATCCTCGTCTATGTAGTCATCTGCGTCAAAAAATTCTGAGGCAATAACTAAAAGAACTGCATCGGGAGTAAAACTATGCATTGTATGATAATCTTCCGGCATTAATACCAATACTGTATCAGGCTCGTTTAAAACCACAGATTTTTTTTCTTTACCATCACTGCATTCAATTACACATGAACCTTTAATACATATAAGCGCTTGTTTAGTTTTTTTATGCCTATGCCCGCCTCGCTCAGAATCCGAGCAATTATAAATATAGTATACCCTCTTGATTTCAAATGGCAGAACTTTCTCAATAACAGTAAGGCTTCCTCGATGGTCCTTATGAGTTGGCAGTTTTATTATTTGCGGCATTAGTTATATTCCTCATTATATTTTCTTTTTAAGAAGTAATCCCAATCCAGGTGTTTTATAATTATTCAATTGGCGCTGGTTCCGTACATTCCTTTTTTATATAACATTCCTCGCCCAATTATTTTTTCATTATTTATCATGCGTGAACCTGATTGCTCCTCAAAGCACCATTCCATATTATATCCATTTTGCATAATTATTTTGTTAAACTCTTTATATGATATGGTTGTATGTGGATAGAATATATTTTTATCTTCGTATTTTTCCGGCATTGGCCCCGGTCCATTACCGGAAAGGTCTGACATTTGTAATGTTATAAATGTCTTGTCATTTTCATTAAACATCATTCGGTTAAACAACATGTACTTTGCATTTTTTTCTATCAATTTGTTTAAGTATTCCTTCCAGTTTGGAACATATTGTAATGCACATGAACTATACACTAAATCAATGGCATTATTTTCATTTTCTATATTATTAATAAATTTTAATTCCTCATTTTCAAGTCCATGTTTATTTGCTGCATCAACCATTTCCTCTGTCTCGGCTACAAACCACTTAATATTATAATTTTTGGGGATGTAACGTCTTGTTTCATAATAATGCAATCCACATGCTCCGCCAAAATCGAGTATTGTTATTTTATTAGTTGAATAATTCAAAAAATAATTCTGGATAGCCCCAATCAAAAAAATATTTGTCGCATTTAATATATATGGCTTATTTTCAAATGTTTTTATAAAATTTTTTGTTTTATCGCCAATCATAAAACAAAGTTCTTTATTTTCATACGCCTTTTGCGTAGGACAATCCTTTAGAGCATCATCATATGAATCATAGTATTTTGTAGTTGCTGCCTTTGTAAAACCAGCAACGTTTCTTTTCAATCTTCTAAGTATTTTTAAAATAATTTTTTTTGGCACAAAAAATTCCTTAATTTTTTTTCCTGTAATATTCATTATGGTTAGCGATTAGTTTTAGCACTTCTCCAAGTGAAGAATCTTCTGTTAATCTTGCAAAGGCATTAACATCTTTTGGAAAACATTTTCCTCCATAACCAAATTTTCCATCAGGCCCGGGAACCTGAGTATGATTAGGATTTATATACCCGCTTACAAGTATCCCTTTTTGAACTTTTTGATAATCTACTTTTAACTTGTTGCAAATATCAAAGATACCGTTAAAATATGTTACTTTCAAAGCTCCAAAAACATTATGGGTATATTTTGTTATCTCTGCTTCCAAAGATGTCATTTCAATAAATTCTTTTCCCGGGAATATTTTTTTTAATAATTCGGTTTCCCCTGTAAAAATCATTGTTTGAGAAGAAAAATCCCGATATGCCGTACGTTCAGTTAAAAATTCCGGCATAAAATATATATTTTTTTTATACTTCTCAGACAATGTATCAGTTGTCTTTGGCAAGATTGTAGTTCTAATAAATATAGGTTTATTGGGAAGATTGGAAATTATCTGCTCAAGCACTTCTAAATCCTGTGTGCCATCATTTTCTGTTGGAATATGTATACTAATAAAAATAATATCTGCTGTTTCAATATTGTCATTGAAGCCTTTTGGGGGATCCGAGATAAGCAATTGCACATTATCCGAATTATGCTCTTCAAGCCATCTTTTTAATGCTCCACCAACAAATCCACATCCAATAATGCCAACCATGATCTTCTTCATGCTAAACCTCTTAATATTACTATTTCTTCAATATTGATTTTAGTTTTGCGATAAGTTTTTTGCCAAGAATTTTACGAATTATTTGAGTAATAATATAATGCCATTTAATTCCATAAGCTATTTTATTAATCTGGATAATATTTTTATTATCAATCCTAACTTTTTCCGGATGTAAAATCTCTGATATTTCATATCTTTGCTGATTATATAAATGGGAGTCATTTGAAACAGTATGTGTTGCATCAACGCCAAAACCAATATGCGTTATAAGATTTCTCGATGGATTAATACATATTCCATTATGCTTAAATATAGTATATGCCCATTGAGTAGCCCATCGTTTATCACAATTTTCTTTTACAATTTTTTTAAAATTTTGTGACCAATAATACCTGTCAACATTTCTGGTAAATATAGCATTAATCTTCTTGTGTTTTATAAAATCGCTCAAATCATCAATGCAAAAATTAAATTTTTCCCACGCCCATCTCCATGTTGCCCAACCCGAACATATTTGTATTCGTGAAAAATAATAACTGTATGGCGTCTTTGTCTCTGTCAATGGATTATTTCCTGCAATATGATAAATGCGCGTGTCATCTTTGTATTTTTTTAATAATTCTTCGCAATAAGGAAAAAAACTTAAAGAGGGCAAACAATCGTCTTCAAGAATAATTCCCATCTCTTCGTTTTCAAAAAACCATGTGATTGCCCGTGAAATAGCTTTTCCGCATCCCAGATTTTTTTCACGAAAAAGTGTTTTTACTTTACAATCCCAATCTATAGAGTTAAGAATATACTCCCTGACAGTTCTGACTTTTTCTGCTTCTTCCTCCCGCTTTTCGCGTGGACCATCAGAAGCAATATATAATTTTAAAGGTGCAACTTTACGGATCATATCAAAAACTTGCTTTGTTGTGTCGAGACGGTTGAATATAAGAAGAAGAATTGGTGTGTTAAATGTATTCATATCTTTCCTAATAATTGTTTTAACTGGCGTAATGGATTTAATATAATTTGTCCAAGCTTGTAGTTCTTGGAGCAAGTAATAGTTTCTATATCTTTTTTATGAGATTCTTCTATTTGGGATAAATACTCAAGTATTATGTTATCTCCAAAAAAAGTTGGCAGCATAAAAAACAGCTTCTTTTTATCTTCTTCGTTTTTTTGCGAATTAATATAGGTATATATTGTATGTTTCAAAAATCCAATACTTAAATTATCAAGGCTAATGTTTAAATTATTATTTTGTAAAAATATTCCAACTAAACTAATTACTTTTCGTATTGATTCCAAATAAGTAATTGTTTTATCATAATCCTTATATGTAGTTGAGACTCCCGTACCCATCTGATAATTTGTAATTACTTTTTCAATTCTCATAATTTTTTTTGCATAAAACGCGATAACAATTGATTCATAAGCATCATCAGCTATACTAATATATGTCTGCTCCATTGATAAAAAAGATTTCTTAATCACAGCAGAATCATATACCTTATTCCATACGGTTGGCGAGGGAGTGTCTTGCTTGTCAAAAAAAGCTAAAAATCTGTCGCTTCCAGAAAAAAATGGAAGATAAGTTATACCGGATGGCTGTCTAATATAGCCATATTCATATATATCATAACCAGGATTTTTTTGTATTATATCATATAAGATGCTAAAAGCATTTTTCACAAAATAGTCATCTCCATCCAGAAATATAACATATTTTCCACTTGCTGCAGCAACACCATTCAAACGAGCCATATGTGTTGATTCATTCTTTGGATGATTCACTACATTTATTTTTGGACTCTGTTTTGAAAACTCATTAATAATATCAACAGTTTTATCGATAGAACCGTCATTAATTATAATTAACTCAAAATCCTGAAAGCTTTGACTTAAAACAGAAGATATAGTTCGATAAATATAATTTTCTACATTATATGCCGGGACTACTATTGAAAAATATACATTATTAGAAAAAATATTCATAAATTTACACCAAAATCAAATAAATATGAAAATCTGTATTTGTTATTATTTAAACCCAAAGCAAAATATGTTCCATTAACTTTTGGGGCAACGATTCCATCACATTTAGATAATAAATACATATCTGAAAGATAGTTAAGTCCTTCCTTATAGACAGATAACGATTTTTTTTGAATAATATATGGAATTGTTCCGGAATCATATTCCTTTATTCGTTGAATATCAGAAGTAATAATATGCTCTTTTTTAAATGCCATAAAAAATTCATCAACTGCTTTTTGTTCTTCTGTACAAAGAAAAATATAGTCAAATTTTTCATCTTGAAAAACTTGTTGTACTTTTTGAAGTGTTTGCTCTATAGATGCCGGAGTCTGATGATTTTTCGCAGTTTTCATATCTGTTCCTCTATGTAAAACTCCAAGAATATTTGTTTTATTTCCAAATAGAATTTCTTTTTGCTTGTCTATATGTTCTGCTGTTATTTGATTAAATTTGCAATATTGCGAAACAAATGTATAATATTTTTCAATTCTTGATTTACTGATATGATATGGATCCAAAAAATAATCAGCCATACCAGCGTCATTTAAGTCTGCCAAAATTACATTTTTTGCATTTTCTATATTCTTAAGAGAGTATCCAAATGGTTGTTCAAAATAATATTCCCATGCATTTAATGTCTCGCCCTTCCCGGTTTCTATTGGAAAATTTTCATTATAGAAAGTTTTGTAGTTCTCCATATCAACAATCGGAATATATTTTTTTGAAATTGCATAAGCAGCATGATTTAATACATAATGGAAGTTAGACAATAAACCAGCGCCAGGAGGACAACGCCGAACAATATAAAAAATTTTATCAGGAAAATCATTCCCAAAATGTTTAATATTTAATTTTTCAATAATTGTATATTTAAAAAAATATTTTATGGCAGAGATAATATCTAACAATACTTTTTTTATTTTTCTAAGAATAAATAATATTTTTATTTTTAAAACATTTTTCATATATTCAATAATCATTATTTCTTTTCCAAAAATACTCGCCTTATACCTTCTAAAAACCTGTATTTGTTACGTGTATCTGGTTCCAAAATCATACCTTCTGCCCATTCGTTCCATGCATTAAAAAATATAAATTCTATCTTCTCTCTCTCTGCGATCTTTCGTAATTTTGTTAAATATCCAATATAATTTTTATCAGAAATGCTGGTCATTCTATGTCCTCTTTCCCCATGCCGCGATGTGCTATCCCAACCGGAATATGCTCCCAACCAATATTTAATCCCTGTTTCGCGCATTTTTTTACAAAAAATGTTTGCATAACGTATTGTTTTTTTTGTTTGAGTATTACCATTATATACCCTTAAAAAAGCAGTTATATTTTTAAAGATATGTTCTCCAATAAACAATCTCTGCAATTTTCTAATGCATCTTTCAAAAAAACTCAATTTAAGAAAAGAAACATTAGGCTCTCGTAATATAATGGCATTTGTAGCACAAGAAAAATCATTCAAGGTGGATTCCGTTATACTCGTTGTTGATTGCGCAAAAAAAATGCCTTCAAAGCCGCTTTCACGAGCACAATTATTAAAAAAATTGTACATACCTTCTTCTTTAATGTCCTGGAAAGTTACAAATAGTGGTTTTCCATCAATTTTTATATATCTGTCATCTTTAAAAAATGGCAACAAATAATCAAAATGCCTGCGCCAGTCTTCTTCTTTGCCATATTCTTGTTTTACCAAGAGCGTCTTTTTACCTTCCCAACTCCTGTTCCAGTCATGATTTGCCCAACAAAAACAAAATTTTTGATTTATTTTTTTATTGTTCAATAAATTTTCCGCAGGTTTCTCAAGCAGTTTTTTGCCACAAAAATAATAATGATAATATGCAAGCCCATAAACGCCATAAGTCTGTGCCAACTCTGTTTGCCACATTACGGTCTTTTCGTCTAAAAGATTATAATAGTTATCGTTAAGCGGTTGTAGATTCTCAGATACTTTATTCTCTTTCTTAATAGTGGTCCATTCTGTGAATCCTTTTCCCCACCACTCATCATTTTCCGGTATAGCGTGAAACTGAGGCAGAAAATACGCAAGTACTTTTACTTTTTTATGGTCATTAAATTTTTTATCTAACATTTTTCTATCCTAAAATAAAATCAATGATCTTTTTCAAATCTTGCTTTTGTCTTTGCTTTATTTCTAAAAATCTTGCTTTTGTCTTTTCAACATAAAATTCTCTGTTCTCTGTCATTTTTATCATTGCCCTGAACAAATCTTCCGGATAAAAAGGTGAAAAATAAATAGGCATCTCGCCACAAATTTCTGGTATAGAAGTAACGTTTGCGCATATACTTGGCGTAGAATATGCTGCGGCTTCTATAGGAGGATATCCAAACCCCTCCGTAAAACTAGGAAAAACAAGCGCAAAAGCATTTTTATATAAAAACGCAAGCTCTTCAGAAGCAACTTCTTCAAGAGCGATACAATTTTTCAAATCTACTTTAATCTGTTTCCCAACTAAAACAAAATAATATTCATAATTTGTTGATAAACAAAATCTTTCCCATTGCTCAAGAAGTAATATCGCATTTTTGCAAGCTCTATTCACAGATAGCATTAAAAAATATTTTTTACCTTTTATTTCTGCCTTACTAAAGTTTTCAATTTTCTCGTCAAAGTTTTCATTGACAATAGGCGAATAAAATACTTCAATTTTATTTTTAGGATTCCCTAAAAAATACTGTATGCTGCATTTAGAGTATTCGGAAACTGTAACAACAAACACATTCGGTTGTTTGATTAATTTTTCAAGATTTGCATGCCGTGATACCGGCAAAGTAAATTTCTTTTGTCTTATATAGCGTCTTAATAAAACCAAAGGATATAAAAAAATTTTTATAAAAAATTTTATCTTTTTGATTAAACATGCCCTTGCGCTTATTTCATTGATTAAATACTTTTCCTCAAAAATTTTTAAAGGCTCTGCATTCAAAATTTTAAAATATTCCAAAGACATATCATTTAAATCATGACAAACAATAACTACTTTGCATTTTAACGCGCACAAATTAAAGGAACCATAGGATTGAGCAATTCCAATAAAAAAAGTGTCTATCCGCAGATTATTGATTATTTCAAAGATATATTCATCACGAATATTTAGTAATGTCACTTTACATTGTTTTGTTATTGACTCTATTCGTTCGTTTATTGGCATATTTCCATCATATAAACCATAAATCTCAACTTCTTTGTCCAATATTTCATCAAATATTTTTTGTGTATAAAGTATGCCACCCCAAATAGCATTAACTTGCAAAGTTACAAAATCAAATAGTATTTTTTTCAAGGATATCTCTCCACTTTTTTAATCTTTTTTTCTAAAATACAACAATCCTTGAGCTCAAAAGTTTTTTCGTTAGAAGTCAGGTTAAACCAGCCAGTATGTGCTGAACAACGAAATTGCATGCTTTTATTTCTGCTCGCCGTCCTTATGCCGGGCTTTTTACTACATCCTCTATGGAACGAATCATCTGTCCTACACATTTTTCCCAACTAAACATCTTTGCCCTTTCCAATCCTTTTGCTATATATTCTTTTCTTAGATTCTCATTGAAATAAAAATCTTCAAATGCTTTAATAACAGCCAGTTCATCATTATATGTTAACGAAATCGCCGCATTGCCAACAACTTCAGGCAAACTACTATTATTACTTGTAATTACAGGTGTTCCCGCCTGCATTGCTTCCAGAGGAGGCATTCCAAAGCCTTCGTATTGGCTTAAGTATGTAAAAAACAAGCTGTTACTATAAAGGATATTCATATCACAATCATCTATGTAACCAAGCAACTTTACTTTATGTCTTAATTCTCCGGCATCTTCCAATGCTTTTGCCATAACAGATTCAAAACTCCACCAAATAGAACCACCTAAATAAAAATAAAGATTTTGAATATTATGCTTTTTTATAAATTTTAAAAAACAGGCAATAGTAAAAGGTAAATTTTTTCGCGGCTCTAAACTACAAAGAGAAAATAAATAATTGTCATTTGGATTATGTTCCACTTTATATTTTTTTAAAATCTGCATCAATTCTTGTTTATTGTAATTTGGAGTGTAGTTTTGATTTGTTGCAATATGAGTCACGAACATTTTATTCGCATCCAATTTATCGCCACAGTATTTTAAAAAATCATCTTTGGTGCTTTGACTAACACAAAAAGAATAAATATTTTTATCCAAGGTTTCTATTAATGTATTATATTTATTCCTTACTGCATAATTATTTTTAAAAAAATCTTGTGGTAAAAGTGGTATAACATCATGTAGTATATAGAACTTTTTTATATGCTTTTGTTCCAATATTTTTTTAGGGATTGGAAAAAATGGAGATAAATAAACTTGTATATTCTTAAAAAATTTCTTTCTACAATAATATCTTTCTTTTATTCTACATTTTGTCAAACAAAAATAATTGTAAAGCATTCTTGCATAGTTTTTATTTTGTCTATGGCTATCTATTTTTAATAAAATATCTGTTTCGTACAACCCTAAGTTAACAAATTTAAACTGCGCAAAAAAAGGATGTTTTTTTAATTTTTTTAAATTCTCAGATTTAGCATATCCACCTGGGTAAGCCAACAAAATTTGCAAGTTTTCATTTTTGTGCATCATTTGTAATACATTCCATGCAACAAAATATAATCCACTTCTATCTGAATTTGCGACAAAAAATACATCTATAAATATTTTGGCATCAAAGAAAATATTTATTTTCCTCATCCACGATGTTCCTCTATTATGCTCTTTACAACAGCTTTTAAGCTTTCCTCTATTTTGAATTTGGGTTCCCAGCTCGTATGCCTCTTTCTTTCTTCAATAATGTTATTTTAGTGAGTTATCTTCTTTTTTATGTCTTTTAATTATTTTTGAATGAAGCTTTAATAATAGCTGTTTTATCTTTTTTTTAACCCCTCGAAAAAAATCTTTCAGGTGGTAACCCTGTAGTTTCTCAATTTTTTTTGTCTTTTTTATGGATAAAATCATTAAATAAAAATGTAAACTCCCCATAATTTTTTTCATTTGTTCATGTAATTCTTGTTGAGCATATTTATAAATACTGCTAATACCGCCTACACTGTAAACAGATATTATAGTATCTATATAAATAAATCTTGATTGATATAACCAGAATTCTTTTACAAAAAAAATTGAATCGGAAACTGTAGGGAAATTTTCATCATAAAACTCATGGTCAAAAAAAAGAGAGCTTTTTATTATGGTATTTTGGTGGCTTGGCGCTATTTGTAGATATAAATCAATAATTGAAAGTCGTTTTGGCATTTTCCATGAACCGAATTCACTATTTACGCAATCTCCATAATATATTTCAGCTTCTTCTGAATTCATGATAATATTAAAAGCATTTTTTAATGAATCAGAATTAATAAGCCAATCCCCACTGTTCAGAAATAGGCAATATTCACCATTTGCTTTTTTTATCCCTTTATTCATTGCGTTATAGATGCCCGCATCTGGCTCACTTATCCAATAAGCAATTTTATCGGCATATTGCTTGATAACATCTACGCTTTCATCGGTTGATGCTCCATCAATTACAATATACTCAAAATCTTCGAAAGTCTGGGAAATAACACTTTCAATAGTTCTGCGCAAACCTTCGGCGCAGTTGAGATTAATGGTGATTATTGATAATTTCATTATTTTTGTTTTTTACAAACCTGTGGCGTTGCTAAGGCTAATGATGATTTCATTTCCAAGCACTTCGAATAATTGCTATTTCTTTAAAATATTCATTCATTTTATTTATAGAATAATCAATTTTAAATACCGATTTTTCATTTCTTCTTGTTATTAATTCTCTATATACTTCCGGATTATTTATCATCCTCACCATTGCGTCATAAAGTTCATTTTCATTCATTGGATTAAAGTAAATAGCAGCCTCTCCTAATATTTCATGATGACCTTCAATGTCTGAACAAATGACAGGGCATCCTAGTTCCATAGCTTCAATTGGAGGCATATTAGTTGGGCCTAAATAGCTTGGCATAATCAAAGATGTAGTATTCAGATAAAATGTGTTTATGCAATTTATTGGCACAAAACCAAGAAATAATACTTTATTTTCAATATTAAATTGCTGGGCTAATGATTGTATATATTCCAAATTTCCATAATCAGCTCCGGTAAGAACCAATTTATACTTTGGAAAAATTGCACTTAACTTAGCAAATGATTTCAATAATAGTGAATGATTTTTATGAGCCCAAAATTGAGCCGGATAAAAGAAAAAACTGTTTTTTTCTAATCCATACTTCTCTAATATTTTCTTTTGCTCTGCATCTGGTACCACAATATTTACACAATTTCCGGCAAATATTGGAACCACTCTCAACTTATGTTCACCAATTTTTGTATACTTTAATATTTCAGATTTTCCAGTCAACGATTCAACAAATATCATCAATGCTCGAGGCAAAACCTGCGAGTAAAAATTATTCCTTAATTCAAAACCGAAACCTCTATCAGTAATCAATTCCGGAAACGCAAATGTGCTACAATGCCCAATATCCCAATTGGTTGCAATAAAAGGAAAATCCAACAGAGCACATTCTGCCTGACATATATAGTAAATAATATCAACAGAAGAATTTTTTAAGATTATATTATAGGCTTCATTTTTTTGCTGGTTTTGCCTTTTTTCCAAATTCTGATAAAATCTTCTCTTTATTATTTTACCAATGTAAGGCAACTTCATTATAACTCTGTCACGAATTTTTGGTTTTTCTGTCTTTGGTTTATAAAATAATTGCACTATAGGTTTCGACAATACGTTATTAGATCCTATACTTTCTGTAACAAAACAAATGTCTAGTGTGGGATCAAATTCATATTTGTCAATCCCTTCTACTAATCTATCGTAATAGGAAAACCCACCACCAACATCTGGTTGATAATTTTTATTTAACCAAACAGCTATTTTTATCTTTCGCATATCTTATTTTTTCTTCCCGACACAACAAACGCCCCAAGTCTTATCCGAAGGCTCTCTCCCTGTCAACCATTCCTGTGCATAAAGTAATTTCATGCCCACTCCTGCCAGCAATATTTCTATTTCCGGTAAAGAAAAATATCGCATTGGATGACATTCCGTGATTGCTGTAAGTTGTTGATTATGCTTATTTTCAATCAGCAACTCATAATTAACATCTACTTTATTTTCATTTATTTTTAAAACAGGTTCTGCTATGCGGGTAACTTTAATATCTTTATCTTCCAATCGTTTGACACGCACAGAAGGCCGTTCTGTCAACACTGCAGGCGCATACCAAAAATCGAAGAGAAACAAACCTTCGGCAGATAAATGATTAACAACATTAGTAATTACTTTTTGCAAATGGTCATTGGTAGTCTGATAGCTCAGAACATGAAACAACGCAGTAACTGCATCAAACTGCTTTGATAAATTAAAATCAACAGCATTTCCCTCGCAAAAAACTGTATTTGGAATATTTTGTGATAAAGCTTTTTTAATCATTTCACAAGATAAATCCACGCCCGTTACATGATAACCCAATTGCGACATAAATGCAGCATGCATTCCTGTTCCGCAGCCTATATCTAAAACCGTTTTTATCTGTGTACTGGCAAACCGTTGAATCAAGGAATGAATATAATTTACTTCCTCTTGATA